>Ga0209061_1000152_pt1 | contig 224989 bp, 218 predicted proteins | sample Coa_R1_10_FD_187157 | JGI IMG/M metagenome (GOLD analysis project Ga0209061, IMG submission 187157) | Surface soil microbial communities from Centralia Pennsylvania, which are recovering from an underground coalmine fire - Coalmine... | ecosystem: Environmental > Terrestrial > Soil >... | reverse complement strand
GCAGTCAGCCCATTGTGCGCACGGGGGCGGCCAGTCCGCCGACGCCGAGCTGGGTTCCGAACCAGACCACGTCGGCCACGGCGGCCAACAACGTGCTCGCGGCGACGTTCTGCGAGGCGGCCACCGGGTCGAGCATCATCGACACGACGGCGGGGCTCCCCGGCCCCGGGGCCCTGCTCTTGAGCGGGACCGCGACGTTCGTCGGCAACCAGTAAGCGGTTCCTTGACGCCGGGATCGAGAGGGGGGCTTCCTCGGAAGCTCCCCTCTCACACATTGCAAAGCAGAGTCCATATGCGCTAGCAAGGCGGCGTTCACACGAATCTGCGGCTCGAGGAGGGGGCATGTCGAACCGATGCTACGTGTGGAAACTGTTTGCGATCGCCGTCGCGGGACTCGCCGTGCTCGACTCGCCTGCGAGGGCGACCCAGAAGTTCGGTCCGCTGCAGCTCTCTGGCAACATCCAGTCGCAGAACATCGTCCGGACGCCCGACGCGAGCACCTACGAATTCATCCAGAACCGCAACACCGCACACATCCGGCTCGACTACGACTGGCTCCAGGGCGGCAAGTTCTACAACAAATACGACATCCCGTTCATCGAGAGCTCACACCTCTTCCTTCTCTACCGCGGCGTCTACGACAGCATCTACGATACGAAGCCCGCGTTCCTGCAGAAGGAGGACATCCACGGGCGGGTGTATTCGGGGCTCGATTATTTCGACTACGCGAACCAGACCCTCCACCTGACGCGCAACCAGCTCAACCTCCACAGCCTCAACGCGGATTCGCTCCGCTTCGAGAACCGCATGCGCGAGGCCTACGCCGACATCAAGCTGCGCGGCATCCCGCTCACGATGCGCATCGGCCGCCAGCAGGTCGTGTGGGGCGAGAGCGACAACTTCCGCCTGCTCGACCGCGCGAACCCGCTCGACCTCACCTGGCACTTCCAGCAGGAGGTTCCGGCGCCCGCGTTCGGCTGGGACGAGATCCGCAGGCCGCTGCTCATGTTCAAGTTTCTCTATTCGCTCGGCGATATCGGACCGTTCTCGCAGAGCTTCCTCGAGTGGTACTGGAATCCGGGGGACTGGTACCCGGCCAAGCAGGCATTCCTCCCACGACCGTGGGGCCTGCCGCTGTACGATCCGCTTACCAACCCGGTGGACGGCGCGTTCATCGGCGGGCCGTGCTCCACTTCGTCCATTACAGCCAGGATCCCGGGGCAGGGCGTGCAGCATGTGTGCACGCAGCTCATGCATGGCACCACGCTCTTCAAGCAGGGAAACTACGCGCGTGACCCCCTCGATAACAGCCAGGTCGGTGTCCGCTATCACGGCATGACGCCGTTTGGTGTCGAATTCACCATCAATTACTACTACCAGCGTTGGGCGGGGGACGACGGCACCAACTACGCGCAGCTTCGGGCGCTGTCCGACACGCCCCAGAACGAAGCGCTCTCGCGGCAGCTCATTCGCCGGGGCATCTTCCCGGCGGAGTTCATCGCACCTTACGTGCACACCATCGGCGGCTCAGCGACGTACTCGGACGACACCTACACCCAGACCGTCTACCGCATGGAAACTGTCTTCGATCAGGGTATCCCCTTCTACGACGTCTCCAAGATCACGGTCGTCGATGCCCTGCTGCCCGGGGTTACCAAGAAGAACATGTGGAAGGGGATGATCGGGTTCGACCGTCCGACGTGGATCCGCCCGCTCAACAAGAAGAGCACGTTCTTTCTTACGGGCCAGTTCTTCTGGCACTACCTGATCGACAACCCGAGCTGCCCGGCGCAGAGCGTCGCGCTCGGAACGCAGGCTCCCGGACCCGGCCGGGCGGCGACTATTGCCAAGTACCCCTCGTGCCTCGTGGGCGGCCTGGATCTGCCCTCGACGGTCCGGACCGCGAACGTGGCCTTCCGCGACAAGATCCGCGACTGGGAGTCGCTCTTCACGCTCGCCGGCTTCACCTTCTACCGCGGAGGCAGCGTGGTCCCGGTGCTCGGCATCGCGGTCGATCCGGTGAACCAGTGGAACATGGAGCCGTTCTGGGACGTCGACTGGATCGTGCGCGACGACTTCATCGTGAACCTGGGGCAGCACTACTTCGTCACGCCGCGGGGACACAGCCAGCCCATCTTCGAGAGCTGGGGGCTCGCAGGGCTCAACACGGGTCGGTCGGAGACGATCCTGCGGCTCACGTTCCAGTTCTAGGAGCCCGTCGGCAGCGCCTCGATTGAAAGCGGGACGAGCCCCGGTTAGACTGCGCCGCCTCGTCCCCGATGCGCGCCCGCCCCACCCGATACCGCGTCGCGCTCCTGCTCGCGCTGGCCGGCGTGGGACTGAGCGCCTACATCCACCTGGTGGACGCCCGGTTGCACGCGGGCTCGGGCTACACGAGCTTCTGCAACCTCGGGCCCACGGTGAACTGCGACGCCGTGATCGGCAGCCGCTACAGCCACCTGCTCGGCGTCGGCGACGAGACCCTCGGGCTTGCCGCCTTCGCGACGGGCGCGCTCCTGGCGCTCCCGGGTGCGCTCGGCGCGACGTCCCCTCCGCTGCTCGACGTGGCGCTTCTCGGGCTCGCCGCCGGGAGCCTCGGCTTCGCGCTCGCGCTCCTCGCCATCCAGCTCTTCGCGCTGCGCACGCTCTGTCTCCTCTGCCTCGGCGTCGACGCCGTGGCACTTGGCTGGTTTCTCGCGGCGCTGCCGCTCGCCGCGGGGCTCGTGCCGCCGTGGCCGGTGCGGGCACGGGTCGTGGTCGTGGGCGCGCTCGTGATCGCGCTCGGCGCCGGGGCCGGTGCGGCGATGCGCGGCGGCGCCCGCGCGCTCACCCTGGCCGAGGTGCAGGCGAGCGACCCGCGCTTCTACGACCTCTACCTGAAGCTCCCCGTGCGGCCGCTCGCCGAGGTCGTCGGCGGCGAGGAGCACACCAAGGGCAACCCCGACGCGCCCGTCACCATCGTCGAGTTCTCGGACTTCGAATGCCCGGCCTGCGCCGAGGCCTTCCGGGATCTCAAGGACCTGCTGCGCTCGCGCAACGACGTGCGCCTCGTCTTCCGCTACTTTCCGCTCGACGCCTCGTGCAACCCGGCGCTGCAGAATCGCTCCCCGCATCCGGATGCCTGCCGTGCGGCGTTTGCGGCGGAGTGCGCCGGCGAGCAGCACCGCTTCTGGGAGTACCACGACGCGCTCTTCGAGAACCAGCGCGCGCTCGATCGCGACAGCCTCTTCCGCTACGCGCGCGACCTTGCGCTGGACATTCCAGCGTTCCGCGCCTGCCTCGACGCGCCGGAGACCCGCGCGCGCGTCGCGCGCGACATCACCGCCGGCATCGGCGTCGGCGTCGCTTCGACGCCGACGCTGTTCATCAACGGGCGCACGGTGGACGGGGCGCTCGAGCGCCCGTATTACGACTACGCGCTCGCCATCGAAAAGCACGCGCGGGAGGCCCAGGCCTCCCGCGACGGGGGCTGAGGCAGGGCTCGGAGGAGAGATGGAGCTCAGCGAAGATCTCAAGTACCGCCTCGCGTTCCTCACCATGCGGCTCGTCTTCGACCGCAAGCTCTCGGCCGGCGATCCCGGCCGCTATCCCGCGATGCTCGAATTCCTCGACCGGATCGCCGGCACGCAGCTCGCGGGCGACGCGGGCGGCAAGCGCTACGCTTCGCAGCGCGAGAAGCTCGAGAGCTTCATCGATGCCGAGTTCGACGAGGCGACGCTCGACCTCGTCAACCGTGTCGTGGCCGAGCTTGTCTAGCAGGCCGCCTGCCGCGCTGGCCCGCTGGCTGCCGGTGCTGGCGTGGGCTGTGGTGATCTCCGCCTTCTCCACCCAGTGGTTCTCGGGCGAGCGCACGGGCCGGATCATCCTGCCGCTGCTCGCGGCGCTCTTCCCGCACGCGAGCCGCGCCGAGCTGCTGGCGATCCACCACGCGATCCGGAAGGCCGCCCACGTCGTCGAGTACCTGGTGCTCGGGCTCTTGCTCTTCCGCGCGCTGCACGTCCCCGGGCGTCCCGTGCGGCGCGCCGCCGCGATCGCGCTCGGGCTCGCCGCCGCGTACTCGGGCGTCGACGAGCTGCACCAGGTGTTCGTGCCCGGGCGCGGCCCGGCGGTGGCCGACTGCCTCATCGACACGGGCGGGGCCGCGGCAGCGCAGGTGATCGCGGTGCTGCGCGCTGGCTTTAGCTCGCGAGGAGGCCCTTGAGACGCCGCAGGGCCTCGAGCTGCTTTGCGAGCCCTTCGAGCCCATCGACGAGCGCGGCCAGATCGGCGAGCGTGCGCTCGATCTGCGCGAGGTCGATCGGGTCCAGAACCGCGTGCACGCGTCGGTAGACCTCGAGGGCTCCCGCGAGGCCGTCGAGGCCGGCCGTCGCGACCCGCGCATCGAGGTCTGCCGCGAGAGCGGAGAGCGCTTCGAGGTGGCCCTGCAGGTTCTCCACGGCGAGACCTCCCGGCGCCGACGCGGTTGCGACGCGCCACAGCACGGCGGAGGTCGGCAGCAAGGCGCGTGCCACGACGAGCGCGTGCCGACGGCACGGTCTCGCGGTGCGCGACCAGGCAAAATTGACTCGTCGCGGACCGCTGCGCTATGCCGAGCCGCCATGCCTGGCCGGCTGGTCGTCGTGCTCGCGCTCCTGGCGCTCGCCGTGTCGTGCCGCCGCGCCGAGCAAGGCGGGACGACGGCCGCCACGGCCCCGGCGGCGGCGAAGGCCGAGCCCGGCGGGGACGAGGTGGTCGCCACGTACGCCGGCCGCCGGCTCACGCGGGGGCAAGTCCTGCAGGAGCTCGAGCGGCTGCCGGGGCCCTCGCGCGCCTACCTCTCGGCCCCCGACCGCAAGCGGCAGTTCGTGGAAAACATGATCCTGAACGACCTTCTCTTCGACGAGGGGAAGGCCGAGGGCTTCGACCGCGATCCCGACATCGAGCGTCAGGTAAACGACCTCCGCAAGCGGCTCGTCGTCCAGAAAGTCATGCGCAAGTACCAGACGCCGCCCGAGGTCACCGACGACGAGGCCCGCGCGTACTACGAGGCGAACAAGGCGCTCTACTCGGCGACGCAGATCCGCGCGAGCCACATCCTCGTGAAGGACGAGGAGACCGCGCGCGCGCTCGTGGCCGAGCTGCGCGCCCATCCCGAGCGCTTCGCCGACCTCGCCCGGGAGAAGTCGACCGATACGGCAACGGCGGCGAAAGGGGGCGACCTCGGTCTTTTCGGTCCGGGCCGCATGGTGCCCGACTTCGAGCGCGTTGCCTTCGCGCTCCCCGTGGGCCAGATCAGCGACGTCGTGAAGACGCAGTACGGCTACCACGTCATCCTGGTGACGGAGCGCAAGGAGGGCGAGCAGAAGCCGTTCGAGCAGGTGAAGGAGCAGATCAAGGCGACGCTGCGGAACCGGGCGCTCCAGGACCAGGTGCAGCACCACTTCGACGCGCTCAAGCGCCAGGCGGACGTGCACATCGACGAGGCGGAGCTGGCGAAGATCACGCTGCCCGCGACGACGGCGCCAAAGCCCGCGCTGTTCGGCCACTGAGGGCCCGCGGCCATGCGCGCGCTCGTGAGCGACGTCAGCGTGCCGCGGCAGGTGGTCTCCGCCCTCCTCGGCCGCCTCGACAAGCGTTTCTACTTCGGCCCCTTCTCGCCGACCGCGCTGCGCGAGGTGCCCGATCCCGTGCCGCCGGCGCCCGGCTGGCTCGTGCTGCGCACCCGGCTCTGCGGCATCTGCGGCAGCGACTACAAGCAGCTCTTCTTGAACGGCAGCATGGACAATCCGATGACCGCGGTGATCTCGTTTCCGCAGGTGCTCGGCCACGAGGTCGTCGGCACGGTCGAGCGCCTCGGGCCCGGGGTCCGCAGCCGCCGCGTGGGCGAGCGCGTGGTGCTGAACCCCTGGCTGTCGTGCGCGCCCCGCGGCATCGAGCCGCTGTGCCCGGAGTGCGAGCAGGGCCGCTTCTCGCTCTGCCGCAACTTCGCCCGCGGGGCGATTCCCCCGGGCATTCATACGGGGAACTCGCGCGCGGCGACGGGCGGGTTTGCGCCCCTCCTCCCGGCGCACGAGTCGATGTGCATCCCGGTTCCGGCGGGCGTCACCGACGAGCAGGCGGTGCTCGCCGACCCGTTCTCGGTCTCGCTGCACGGGATCCTCAAGCGACCGCCTGCCGACGGCGCCACCGCGCTCGTCTACGGCTGCGGCACCCTCGGGCTCCTGGCCGTGGCGATCCTGCGGACGCTCTATCCGCGTACGCGCGTGCTCGCAGTTGCGCGCTTTCCCCATCAGAAGCGGCTCGCCGAGCGCTTCGGCGCGGCCGCCGTCCTGCCGCACGCGCCCGCCAAGGCGCTCATCGAGGCGGTGGCGGCGGCGAGCGGTGGCGCGCTCATGACGCCGTGGTACGGGCTCCCGTGGATCCACGGCGGCGGCGTCGACGTCGTCTACGACACGGTGGGCGCACCGGAGACCCTCGAGGTAGGCGTGCGCGTCGTGGCGAGCCGCGGCGCGATCGTCGTCACCGGGGTCGAGCAGCCGCGACGGTTCGAATGGACGCCGCTCTACTTCAAGGAGGTGAGCATCATCGGGTCGAACGCGTTCGGCGTCGAGGAGCTCGAGGGGCGGCGGCGGCATGCGATGGAGATATACCTCGACCTGGTGGCCGCGGGGCGCATCGACGTGACGCCGATCATCACCCATCGCTTCGCGCTCGAGCAGTGGGTGGAGGCGTTCCTCGCCTGCGGCGATCAGGGCGCCTCGGGGGCGGTGAAGGTCCTCTTCGCGTATGACCGCGGCCCTTGACGTCGTGCGGCGGCTGCGTGCCGCCGGGTACGAGACGTACTTCGCCGGGGGCTGCGTGCGCGACCGGCTCCTCGGCCGCGCGCCGCTCGACTACGACGTGGCCACGGCGGCGCCCCCGGAGGTGGTGCAGCGGCTCTTCCCGCGCACGGTGCCCGTGGGCGCGCAGTTCGGCGTCGTGCTCGTGCTGCACGGCGGCGGACGCTTCGAGGTGGCGACCTTCCGCTCCGACGACGCCTACGTCGACGGCCGACGCCCGAGCCGCGTCCACTTCGGCTCGGCGCGCGAGGACGCCGAGCGGCGCGACTTCACGATCAACGCGCTGTTCTGGGATCCGCTCGAGGATCGCATCATCGACTTCGTCGGCGGCGAGGCCGACCTGCGCGCGGGCGTGATCCGGGCGATCGGGGATGCGGCGGCCCGCATCGCCGAGGACCGGCTCCGCATGCTGCGCGCCGTGCGCTTCGCGGCCCGCTTCGGGTTCACGATCGAGCCCGCAACGCAGGCCGCCGTGGTGGCTGCCGCGCCGACGCTCGTCGACATCGCGGGCGAGCGGATCGGCGAAGAGATCGTGAAGCTGCTCACCGAGGGCGGGGCGCGGCGCGGGTTCGAGCTGCTCGCCGCCACCGGCCTCCTCGACGTCGTGCTCCCCGAGGTCGCCCGCCTCCGCGGCGTCGCACAGTCGCCCGACTTCCATCCCGAAGGCGACGTCTTCACGCACACGCTGCTCCTCCTCCAGCAGCTTCCGGCCGGGGTGCCGGAGACGCTCGCTCTTGGCGCGCTCCTCCACGACGTCGGCAAGCCCGCGTGCGCGCGCGCCCACGACGGCCGGATCGCCTTTTACGGCCACCCCGCGCTCGGCGCCGAGATCGCCGTCGCGGTCTGCCAGCGCCTGCGGCGGAGCCGCGCGGTCTGGGAGCGCGTGGCAGCGCTCGTCCGGGATCACCTGCGGCTCGTCCAGGCGCCGGCGATGCGCCGCGCGACGCTCAAGCGGCTGCTCGCGCGGGAGGACTTCGCGGAGCTCCTCTGGCTCGCCCGGCTCGATGCCCTCGCCTCGAACGGCGATCTCGGCCCGGTGCTCTTCTGCGAGCGGCGACGCGCGGAGCTCGCGACGGAGGGCCTGCGCCCACCGCGGCTTCTCGGCGGCGACGACCTGATCGCGCTCGGCTACGCGCCCGGGCCGCGGCTGGGAGCGATCCTGCGCGCGCTCGAGGACGCGCAGCTCGAGGGCGAGGTGCGCACGCGCGAGGAGGCGCTCGCGCTGGTGCGCACGCGGTTTCCCCCGTCTTGAGGCGCTCAGGCGAGGCGCCGCAGGTACTCGACCAGCAGGCGCACGCCGAAGCCCGTGGCGCCGCGGGGCCCGAGCGGGGTCTCCTTGTCCGCGAAGGCCGTGGCCGCGATGTCGATGTGGGCCCACGGGACGCCCTCGACGAACTGCTCGAGGAAGACCGCGGCCACGATCGTGCCCGCGTCCCCGCCGCCGACGTTGCGCAGGTCGGCGACCGGACTCTTCAAGTCCTCGCGATACTCGGGCACGAGCGGGAGCTGCCAGAGCCGCTCGCCGCTCGCGCGCCCCGCCGCAATGAGGGCGTCGACGAGGCGCTGCTCGGTGCCGAAGACCGCCGCGTACTGCGTGCCGAGCGCCACCCGGGCCGCGCCGGTGAGCGTCGCGAGGTCGATCAGCGCATCGGGCTTCGTACGCCCCGCGAGCAGCAGCGCGTCGGCGAGCACGAGCCGGCCCTCGGCGTCGGTGTTGACCACCTCGACGGTCTTGCCGTTGGCGTAGCGGATCACGTCGCCGGGCTTCTGCGCCCCGCCGCCGGGCATGTTCTCGGCGAGCGGCACGTAGGCGGCGACCTCGACGGCGAGCCCGAGCGCCGCCGCGGCGGCGACCGCCGAGAGCACGGCCGCGCCGGCGGCCATGTCGTACTTCATCGTCTCCATCGACTTGGCGGGCTTGAGGGAGAGGCCGCCCGAGTCGAAGCTGATGCCCTTGCCGACCAGCGCCACGCGGCGGCGCGCGCGTCGGGGCGCGTAGCGGAGCGTGACGAAGCGCGGCTCTTCGTGGCTCCCGCGCGCGACGGCGAGGAGCCCGCTCAGCCCCTCGCGGGCGATCCGCCGCCGCGTCCACACCTCGACGGCGCACCCGGGGGCGGCAGCGGCGAGCCGCCGCGCGTGCGCCGCGAGGTGCCGCGGGGTCGCGGTCGACGGCGGCTCGTTGACGGCGTCGCGCGCCGCGAACACCTGCGCCACCACGGCCTCGGCGGCGCGGACGTGCGTGCGCCAAGCGGCGCCGGCGGGGAGCGTCTCGCCGACGAGCGTGAGCCGCGCGAGCCGTTCGGGGGACCGCTCCGCGCGGTAGCGGTCGAACCGGTAGCCGGCGAGCAGGAATCCCTCGGCGGCGGCCTGCAGGACGGCCTCCCCCGCGCGGGGGCCAAGGTACACGGCGGCATGGCTGGCTCCCTGCCGCTGCGCCTCGCGACGGCCCCGCGCGGCTGCCCGCCGCCAGGCATCCGGCTCGGGTGCCGGACCGAGCCCGACGAGGGCGATCGCGGTCGCATCCGCGTGACGGAGGAGCACCTCGTCCGTGCGCCCGCGGAAGTCCGCGCGCGCGGCCTGGGCCGCGAGCGCCCGCGCCTCGGCACGGGGCAGGGCGCGCAGGGCCGCTGCGAGCTCGCCCTCGACGACCGGCAGCACGGTGAGGTCGGCGCGCACGCTTGCGGCGCCGCCGCGCACGACGCGGACCGCGGGCCTCACCCGAAGGTCTTCCTCGCGAGGTAGAAGACGGCCGCGCCCGCGCCCGCGTAGGCGAGCACGCCCTCGAGGAGGCCGAGCCCCGCCGTGAGCGAGAAGACGAGGAGCACGAGGGCGGTGCCGACGACCGCCACCACGCGCTCGATCTGCTCCTCGCGCGCGCGTGTGGCCTCGACGTGTGCGGCGACCGCGGCGCCGCAGGCCGGGCAGCGACCGGCAGGCCGGCGGACGAGCGACGTGCCGCAGCCAGGACAGCGGATGCGCCGGCGGATGGGCATGACGCGGGCGACTCTACCGATCGCCCCGCCCGAAAAAAAGAGCGGCAGGGGAAGGAGGGAACCCCTGCCGCTCTCCCGGGCCGGGGGAGGGGGTCAGTCGCCGCTTACGCGGCGCAGCGCCTGCTCGTCGACGGAAGCGCGAAGCGGCACGACCCGCCCCCGTCCGCCGGCCATGCGGGCCTTCCATTCCCGCAGCCCGCGACGGAGATAGTCCGCGTCGATGCCGAGGACGTCGCAGATGTTCTCGAAGGAGAAGAGCCAGGTCCGGTCGGGGCTTTCGATCCAGGCCTCGGTCTCCTCGAACAGCTCGCGACCGCGCCGGTCGCGCGCCGTGCACTTCTTGCGGTACACCTCGACGGCGTCCTCGAGCACGGCGACCATCAGTCGCCGCTCGCCGTCGTGCTCGCTGCGACGCCGAAGGCGGTCGAAGAACTGCGTCGGCAGCAGCACGTCGGGCTGGAACAGCTCGGCGAGCCGCTCCTCGGCTGTCAGTTCAGCGTCCTTCATGGCGTTCCCTTTGGCCCTTCGACGCGGGGGAGCGGCCGGTATTCAGCCAGGAGTGCGACCGGCGGCAGGGGCGGCCGGCGCACGTCGGCGATCGTGGTGCGCTCGAAGAGCTCCATCACCCGTCGCTGCCCCTCCTGCCACACCCGGTTCATGCCGCAGGCGCCGAGCAGCGAGCAGTCCGGACGCTCGCCCACGCAGACGTTGAGGGAGATCGGCCCCTCCACGGCCTCGATGACGTCGCGGAACGTCGTCTGCTCGGCCGGGCGGCCGAGCACGTAGCCCCCGCGGCGGCCGCGGCGCGAGCGCACGAGCCCCTTGTGAATGAGCTGCTGGATGATCTTCTCGAGGAACTGCCGCGGGATGCGCTCGCGGGCGGCGATCTCCCCGAGGGCGCACGCCCGCGCGGAGGTCTCCTCGTTGGCGAGGTGGATCACCGCGCGCAGCGCGTAGTCGACCTTGCGGCTCACCTGCAGAAACGGCATGCGCGTCTCCTCATTCGCTGCGCTCCTCGACCCAAGCCATCTGGATGCGCTCGAGCGCCGCCTCGGTCGAGGCCCGCGGATCGTCGCCGAAGTCCGGCAGCGCGCACACCCAGCGGTGCAGGTCGGTGAAGCGCACCGTGAGGGGGTCGACGTCGGGATGCGCCGCCGCGAGCCGCTCGGCGATCTCCTCGGCGTCGTTCCAGGTGAGCGTGCGCATCAGAGCTCCTCCAGCGGGCGGTTCACCAGGGCCTCGGCGAGCGCCCGGTCCATGATGCGGCGGGCGAAGGGCTCAGTCGTGCGGCTGAGCGCGTCGTAGGCGTCGCGGATGCGCACGGGGTCCGTCCCCGCAGCCGCGGTCTCGAGGTCCGCCATGGCCGCCGCGATGGCCTCGGCCTCCCCGGGGGCGAGCAGCGCCGCGTGCGCCGCGAGCTGGCCGCGCGTCGCGGCGAGGATGCCCGCCGCGTCGACCCGCGCCTCGCGGAGCTGCCGCTCGTGCACGTCCTCCTCGGCGTGATCGATCGACTCCTCGAGCATGCGCTCGACCTCCGCCTCGGTGAGGCCGTAGGAGGGCTTCACCTCGACGGAGCGGGCGCGGCCGGTGCGGAGATCGGTCGCGGTCACGCTGAGAATGCCGTTGGCGTCGACGAGGAACGTCACCTCGAGGCGGGCTACCCCGGCCGGCAGGGGGTCGATCGGAATCGTGAAGCGCGCGAGGCTGCGATTGTCGGCCGCGAGCTCGCGCTCGCCCTGGAGCACGTGGATGTCGACCGATGTCTGGCCGTCGACCGCGGTCGTGAAGGTCTCCTTGGCGCTCGCCGGGATCGTCGTGTTGCGATCGATCAGGCGGCTGAAGACGCCGCCCATGGTCTCGATGCCGAGCGAGAGCGGCACCACGTCGAGGAGCAGCATGTCGCGCCGTGCCCCGACGAGGAGCCCCGCCTGGATGCCCGCGCCGAGCGCCACCACCTCGTCGGGGTCGATGTCCACGAGCGGTGGGCGGCCGAAGATGGCCTCCATGTGGCGGCGCACGAGCGGCATGCGCGTGCTGCCGCCGACGGCGACGACCTGCCCCACGTCGGAGGGGGCGAGCCCGGCATCGCGCAGCGCCTGCCGGCAGGGCCCGGTCGTCCGCTCGACGAGATCGCGCACCCGCGCTTCCAGCTCCTCGCGGGTGAGCACGCGGCGGACCTCGCCGCCGTCGGGCAGGCCGAGCACCAGCTCGGTGCGCTCGCGGGTGCTCAGCGCGCACTTGGCCTGCTCGGCGAGCGCGAGGACCTGGGCGCGCACCTGCGGATGCTGGCTGAGCGCGGCAGGCAGCTCGGTCAGCAGCAGCTCCGCGATCCGGGCGTCGAAGTCGTCGCCGCCGAGCCGCGTGTCCCCGGCGGTGGCGAGCACCTCGAAGATGCCCGCCCGCAGCTTGAGGATCGAGACGTCGAAGGTGCCGCCGCCGAGGTCGTAGACGACGACCACCCCCTCCGCGCTGCGATCGAGGCCGTAGGCGAGCGCCGCCGCGGTGGGCTCGTTGACGAGCCGCAGGACCTCGAGCCCCGCGAGCCGACCGGCGTCGCGGGTCGCCTGGCGCTGGCTGTCGTTGAAGTACGCGGGCACGGTGATGACGGCCTTCTGCACCGGGCCGCCGAGCGCCGCCTCGGCCCAGCGCTTGAGCTCGCGCAGCACGTAGGCGGAGACCTCGGGCGGCGTCACGGTGCGACCGCCGACATCGAACCGCACGACGCTGTCCGACGTCTCGACGAACCGGTAGCGCTGGCGGTCCTCCGCGGTCACGTGCGCGAGCCCGAGGCCCATGAAGCGCTTGACGGAGAGGATGGTCTCGTAGGGCCGTTCGGCCGCGAGCGCCCGTGCCCGCCGTCCGACGACGACCTCGCCGCCGGAGAGGAAGCTCACGGCCGAGGGCAGCAGGCGAGCCCCGTCCTCGGGGCACGGGAGCACGCGCGGCCCCGCCTCCGTGAGCACGGCCACGAGGCTGTTCGTGGTGCCGAGGTCGATGCCGACGATGTGCTCCACCTTATCCTCCGAGCGCCGCGGCGACGTCCGCGTGCAGCGTATCGAGGTAGGCCATCTCGGCGAGGCGGCGGCGCAGCTCCTCGAGCGCCTCTGGGGTCGCCGCGGCGGCCGCGGCGTCCCACTCGGCGTAGCGGCGGGCGAGCGCGTTGGCGAGGCCGTCGAGCCGCCCGCCGATCTCGTCCCGCGCCGCCTCGACTTCGGTGCGCAGCGCCCCGGCGGCGGCGCCGCTTGCGCGCAGCTCGGCGAGCTTCTCCTGCACGTCGAAGACGAGGGCGGCGAGCGCCGGAAGGACGCCGTTGCCGGCGCCGGCGAGCGGATGGCCGTGCAGCTCGAGCCAGTAGCGGCCGCGCGCCACCGGGTCGCGCAGCGTGCGGTAGGCGCGGTTGAGCGCCGCGCTCGCCGCGAGCGCCAGCGCCTGGGCGCGCGCGCCGGCGGTCTGGTGCCGGTCCGGGTGCACGCTGCGCGCCGCCGCGTGATAGCGTCGCTCGAGGTCCTCGGCGTCGATCACGAGGCGCCGCGGCAGCCCGAGCAGGGCAAAGTAGTCGGCCGCGGGATCGAGGGGCTGCGGTGCCTCGCAGCGCGGGCAGACCAGCGCGCGCGCGCCCGGTGCGTCGCATCGCCAACAGCGGTCATCGGCGGTCATCTGCCCCTGCCATGGACCTCAAACCACGAACGAGGATCCGCAGCCGCAGGTCCGCTTGACGTTCGGGTTGTGGAGGTTGAAGCCCGAGGCCATCAGCTCGTCCCGGTAGTCGAGGATCGTGCCGTTGAGATAGAGGAAGCTCTTGCGGTCGACGAGCAGCTTGGCCCCGTCGTGCTCGAAGATCCGGTCGCCCTCGCGCGGCTGGTCGACGTCCATCTTGTAGGTGAGCCCGGAGCAGCCGCCCCCGACGACCTTCACCCGCAGCCCGCCGCCGGGGATGCCGCGGTCGGCGACCAGCGCCTGGATCTTGCGCGCGGCCTCGTCCGTCATCCCGATCGCCGCCATCGGATCAGCCCGCCTTCGCCACCTTCCCCGCGGCGCTCTCGCGCTTGCGCTGCCAGTCCCTGATTGCCGCCTTGATGCCGTCCTCGGCGAGCACCGAGCAGTGGATTTTGACCGGTGGGAGCGACAGCTCCCGGACGATGTCCGAGTTGCGGATCTTGAGGACGTCGTCGACGGTCTTGCCCTTCACGAGCTCGGTCACGTAGCTCGAGCTGGCGATCGCGCTGCCGCAGCCGAAGGTCTTGAACTTGGCGTCCTCGACCACGCCGGCGTCGTTGATGCGGAGCTGGAGCTTCATCACGTCGCCGCACTCGGGGGCGCCGACGATGCCCGTACCGACGTTCGGGTCGTCCTTCGGCAACGAGCCCACGTTGCGCGGATTGGAGTAGTGATCGAGGACCTTCTCACTGTACGCCATGGGTTCCTCCCCTGGGAATCGTCGTCATTCGCGCTGCCAGGCCACCGACTTGAGGTCGATGCCCTCCTTGGCCATCTCGTAGAGCGGCGAGAGCTCGCGCAGCCGCCGCACCTCGCTCACCACCCGCTCGGCCACGTAGTCGACCTCCTCCTCGGTGTTGAAGCGCCCGAGGCCGAAGCGGATCGAGGTGTGCGCGAGATCGTCGCCGACGCCGAGGGCCTTGAGCACGTAGGAGGGCTCGAGGGTCGCCGACGTGCACGCCGAGCCCGACGAGACGGCGATCGGCGGCAGCGAGGCCGCCGCCGCGATCGGGTGCACGGAGCCGTTGAGGCCCATGAGCAGCGACTCGCCCTCGACGAAGGCGAAGCTCACATTCAGGTTCCCCGGCAGCCGGTGGACCGGGTGGCCGTTCAGATAGATCTCGTCGAGCTCCGCGAACAGCTTCTCGCGCAGCCGCTCGCGCAGCCGCGCCACCCGCTGCGCCTCGTCGGCCATGCTCTCGGCCGAGACCTCGCACGCCCGGCCGAGCCCGACGATCTGCGAGACCGCGAGCGTGCCCGACCGGAAGCCGCGCTCCTGCCCGCCGCCGTGGATCAGCGGGGCGAGCCGCACGCGCGGCCCCTTCGAGCGGACGTAGAGGGCGCCGATGCCCTTGGGACCGTACATCTTGTGCGCCGAGATCGACGCCAGGTCGACGTGCATCTGCTCGACGTCGAAGGGCAGCTTGCCGACGCCCTGCACGGCGTCGGTGTGGAAGAGCACGCCGCGCTCGCGGGCGATCTTGCCGATCTCGGCGATCGGCTGCAGGGTGCCGATCTCGTTGTTGGCCCACATGATCGAGATGAGCACGGTCTTGTCGGTGATCGCGCGCCGCACGTCGTCGGGGTCGACCATCCCGTAGCGGTCCACGGGGAGGTAGGTGACGGTGGCGAGCCCCTTGCGCTCGAGGTACCGACAGGTGTCGAGCACCGCCTTGTGCTCGGTCGCCTGCGTGATCACGTGGTTGCCCTTCTCGCGGTAGAACTCGACCACCCCCTGGATGGCGAGGTTGTCCGACTCGGTGGCGCCGCTCGTGAAGATGATGTCCTTCGGCTTCGCCCCGATGAGCCGCGCGACGCGCTCGCGCGCGAGCTCGACCGCCGCCTCGGCCTCCCAGCCGAAGCCGTGGCTGCGGCTTCCGGCGTTGCCGAAGATCTCGCAGAAGTAGGGCAGCATCGCCTCCAGCACGCGCGGGTCGACGGGCGTGGTGGCGTGATTGTCCATGTAGATTGCCTTGGGCAGCATCCCGAGAGTCCCTCCCCGAGCCGGCAGCGGAATCCAGACCTTCCCGGCCTGATAACCCAACTATACGAGCACCCTGCGGCCAGTCAAGGTGATCCGTGGCCACGCCGCGACGCGTCGGACCCGGTGCGGGCAGGGAGGGTGCCGCCGGGGGCGCCGAGGACGCGGCGGAGCACCACCCCCGTGTGCGAGCGCTCGCAGGCCGCCACGTCTTCCGGCGTCCCGCAGACCACCACGGTGCCGCCTTCGGCCCCGCCCTCGGGGCCGAGATCGATCACGTAGTCGGCGCTCTTGACGACGTCGAGGTTGTGCTCGATCAGCACGACCGTGTTGCCAGCGTCCACCAGCCGATGGAGGACATCGAGGAGCTTCTGGACGTCGGCAAAGTGGAGGCCGGTGGTGGGCTCGTCGAGCACGTAGAGGGTCCGGCCGGTGGCGCGGCGGGCGAGCTCGCGGGCGAGCTTTACCCGCTGGGCCTCGCCGCCCGAGAGCGTCGTCGCCGGCTGGCCGAGCTTGAGGTAGTCGAGGCCGACGTCGCGCAGCGCCTCGAGCCGGGGGCGCACCGCGGGCAGGTTGCCGAGCAGCTCGAGGGCTTCGCTCACGGTGAGGTCGAGCACGTCGGCGATGCTGAGCCCCTTGAAGCGGACCTCGAGCGTCTCGCGGTTGTAGCGCCGTCCCCCGCAGACCTCGCAGACCACGAAGACGTCGGGCAGGAAGTGCATCTCGATCGCGATGAGCCCGTCGCCCGCGCAGGCCTCGCAGCGGCCGCCCTTCACGTTGAAGGAGAAGCGCCCCGGGCCGTAGCCGCGGGCGCGCGCCTCGGGAAGCTCGGCGAAGAGGTCGCGAATGGGGGCGAAGAGCCCCGTGTAGGTGGCGGCGTTCGAGCGCGGGCTGCGGCCAATGGGCGCCTGGTTCACCTCGATCACCTTGTCGAGGAGCTGCCAGCCGACGAGGGCGTCGTGCGCGCCGGGCTCGGGTCCCCCGCCGCCCCCGAGCCGGCGGGCGAGCGCCGCGTAGAGGGTGTCGATCACGAGCGTGCTCTTCCCCGAGCCCGAGACGCCGGTCACGCAGGTCATGGTCCCGAGCGGGATGTCGACGTCGATGCCGCGGAGGTTGTTCGCCCGCGCCCCCCGCACGCCGACAAAGAACCCGAGGCCGCGGCGGCGTCGCTCGGGGACGGGCACGGCCTCGCTGCCGGCGAGGTAGCGGCCGGTGAGCGACGCGGGGGCCTGCATGATCTCGGCTGGGGTCCCCGCCGCGATCACTCGGCCGCCGTGCACGCCGGCGCCGGGGCCCATGTCGATCACGTAGTCGGCGGCGAGGATCACGTCGCGGTCGTGCTCGACCACGACGACCGTGTTCCCGAGGTCGCGCAGGCGGCCGAGGCTCGCGAGCAGCCGGGCGGTGTCGCGCTGATGGAGCCCGATCGACGGCTCGTCGAGCACGTAGAGCACGCCCGTGAGCTGCGAGCCGATCTGGGTCGCGAGGCGGATGCGCTGCGCCTCGCCGCCCGAGAGCGTCGCCGCGGGCCGGTCGAGCGTGAGATAGTCGAGGCCGACGTCGACGAGGAAGCGGAGCCGCGCCCCGAGCTCGCGGAGGATCGGCCGGGCGATCTCCCGCTCCGTGGGCGCGAGCGCGAGGCCGTCGACGAACGCCCGCGCCTCGCGGATGGGCAGCGCCGAGAGCTCGACGATGGTCCGGTCGCCGACGCGCACGAAGCGCGCCTCGGGACGCAGCCGGGTGCCCGCGCAGGCAGGACAGGGCCGCTCGGCGAGCAGCCCCTCGAGCTCCTCGCGCAGCCAGCTCGAGTGCGTCTCGCGGAGCCGCCGCTCGAGGAGCGCCAGCACGCCGGGGAAGGGGCGCCGCACCGAAGCCCGCCCCCCTCGCCGCGCGCGCACCTCCACCTCCTGCTCGCCCGAGCCCTCGAGGAGCACCGCGCGCACCGCCGCGGGGAGCTCGGCGAACGCGGTGGCGGGGTCGAACCGATACGCCGCCGCCAGATCCGCGAGCACGTCCTCGAAGCCGGGGAGCGCGCGCTCAGCCGCGGCGGCGAGCGCGGCGGGCAGCGGCCGCTCGGGGTGCGCGACGACGAGCGCCGGATCGAAGCGCCGCTGCACGCCGAGCCCGCTGCACGCGGGACACGCGCCGTGCGGGCTGTTGAAGGAGAAGAAGCGGGGCGAGAGCTCGGGGAACGAGATGCCGCAGCGCGGGCAGGCGTGCCGCGTGCTGAAGACGAGCGTGCGGGCGGACTCGCCCGGCGGGGCCACCTCGGCGAGCACGACCCCCTCGCCCTCGCGGAAGGCCACCTCGAGCGAATCCGCCAAGCGTCGCTCGAGACCGGGCCGCAGCACGAGGCGGTCGACGAGGACCTCGATCGTGTGCCGCGCGGTGCGCGCGAGCGGAGGCGGATCGCCGAGCTCGTGCATCGTCCCGTCGATGCGCACGCGCACGAACCCGCGTCGGCGCAGGTCCTCGAGCTCGCGGCGATGCTCGCCCTTGCGGTCGCGGACCACCGGGGCGTAGAGGAAGAGCCGCGTCTCGGGGGGCAGCGCGCGGAGCTGGTCGACGACCTGCTCGACGGTCTGGGCGCGGATCTCGCAGCCGCACCCCGGGCAGTAGGCGCGGCCGATGCGGGCCCAGAGCAGCCGCAGGTAATCGGCGATCTCGGTCACCGTCCCCACCGTCGAGCGCGGGTTCCGTCCGGTTCCCCGCTGCTCGATGGCGATCGCCGGCGACAGTCCCTCGATCGCGTCGCAGTCGGGCTTCTCCATCTGCTCGAGGAACTGGCGGGCGTAGACGGAGAGCGACTCGACGTAGCGCCGCTGCCCCTCGGCGTAGAGCGTGTCGAAGGCGAGCGAGGACTTGCCGGCCCCGGAGAGCCCGGTGATCACCACGAGGCGATCCCGGGGGATCGCGACGTCGATGTTCTTCAGGTTGTGGGCGCGCGCGCCGCGGACGACGATGCGGTCCGCCATCGCGGGCGTGCTCAGGCGCCCAGCTCGGCGCGCGCGGCCCTCACCGCCTCCTCGACCAAGCGCCGGTAGGCCGCAAGCTCGGCGGGGGTCTCGGCCTCGAAGCGCATCACCAGGACCGGCTGCGTGTTCGAGGCGCGCAGGAGCCCCCAGCCGCGCGGGAAGCGCACGCGCACGCCGTCGACCGCGATCAGGTCGAAGCCCGCGGCCTCGAAGCGCGCCCGGACGCGCTCGGCGACGCGGAACTTGACGTCGTCGGGGCAGTCGACGCGGATCTCGGGCGTCGTGCACGCGGGCGGGAGGTCGGCGAGCAGCGCCTCGAGGGGCCGCGCCGCGCGCGCGAGGAGCTCGAGCAGCCGGGCACCGGCGTAGATCGCGTCGTCGTAGCCGAAGTAGCGCTCCTTGAAGAAGATGTGGCCGCTCATCTCGCCGCCGAGCAGCGCCCCCGTCTCGCGCATCTTGGCCTTGAGCAGCGAGTGCCCGGCCTTCCACATGATCGCCCGGCCGCCGTGCCGGGCGATGTCGTCGTAGAGGCGCTGCGAGCACTTCACCTCCGAGACGACCGCCGCCCCCGGGTTGCGCGCGAGCACGTCGCGCGCGTAGAGCACGAGCAGCTCGTCCCCCCAGATCACCCGGCCGCTCGGGGCGACGACGCCGATGCGGTCGGCGTCGCCGTCGAAGGCGATCCCGAGGTCGCTGCCGCCGCCGGTGACGGCCCGCACGAGGTCCGCGAGGTTCTCGACCACGGTCGGATCCGGGTGATGGTGGGGGAACCGGCCATCGAGCTCGCAGTAGAGCTCGACGACGCGTGCGCCGAGCCGCCGGTAGAGCGCGGGCGCGACCGGCCCCGCAGTGCCGTTGCCGGCATCGACGACGACGGCGAGCGGCCGGGGGAGCGTGCCGATGCTCTCGGCGACGTGGGTCTCGTACGCCGCGGCAATCGGCCGCTGCTCGACGCTGCCCGGTGCCCGGACGAAGCGCCCCGCCTGGATGCGGCGGCGCAGGTCCTGGATCTGCTCGCCGTGGAGCGTCTCCTTGCCGAGGCAGATCTTGAACCCGTTGTAGTCGGGCGGATTGTGACTGCCGGTCACCTGGATGCCGCCGTCGAGGTCCCAGTGGAAGAGCGAGAAGTAGAGGAGGGGGGTCGGGCAGACGCCGACGTCGATGACCTGGAGGCCCGTGCTCCGCAGCCCCTCGACGAGCGCCGCCGCGAGGTCCGCCGACGTGAGCCGGCAGTCGCGGCCGACGCTCACGCGCCGCGCCCCGGTCTCGCACGCCGCGCTCCCGAAGGCGGCGCCGAGCCGCCAGGCGAAGTCCGCGTCGAAGTCGCGGCCGGGGACGCCGCGGATGTCGTACTCGCGGAAGATGGCCGGGTTCAATCGAGCACCTCGACGTGGTGGCGCTCGCGCAGCTCGCGCGAGAGCCAGTCGCTGAAGCGCGACTCGAGCTGCTGATTGTAAAGGTTCTCCCGAATGTCGTCCCGGACGTCGTCGAGCGGCTTGTGTCCGGCGGGCATCACCGCGTCGACGCGCAGGATGTGGAAGCCCTTGGAGGTCCGCACGACGGGGCTTACTTCCTTCGCGGCGAGCTTGAATGCCGCCTCCTCGAGCGCCGGCTCCATCTCCCCGCGGGCGAAGGTGCCGAGCAGCCCGCCGTTGTCCGCGCCCGGGCCCTCGGAGAACTGCCGGGCGAGGTCCTCGAAGCGGCGGCCGCCGGCCGCGAGCGCGCGCACCTCCTCGGCCTTCGCCCGCACGTGCTCGACCGCCGCGGGGTCGGCCCCCGTGTCGACCGGGAAGAAGATGTCGCGCACGGTCACGCGCGCACCGACCTCGTAGTCGGCGAGGTGCGCCTGGTAGTAGCGCTCCACCTCCTGCGGCGAGACGGTCACGTGTCCCCGGATCTCGCGGCTCACGAGCTGGGTCTTCTCGATCTCGCTCTTCACACGCGCCCGGTAGGCGTCGAGGGTCATCCCCTGCGCGGCGAGCGCGCGCGCGAAGCCGTCGTCGTCGAGGTGATTGCGCGCCTTGATCTCCGCGACGTAGGCGTCGATGTCCTCGTCGCGGACCACGATGCCTTCGGCCTTCACCTCCCGCTCGAGGAGCTTCTCGGTGATGAGGGCCTGGAGGAGCTGTGCCTGCGGGAGGTTCGACGCGCCGCGGTCGGCGGCGTAGCGCTCGACCTCGCGCAGCGTGATCGGCTCGCCGTCGACGGTGGCGACGATGCGGTCGACCACTTCCGCCCGGGCCGGGGACGCCGCGGCGAGCGCCAGCGCAGCGACCGCCCACGCACCGCGGACCATGGCGCGCGTGGCTATCACGCGGCGTCGAGCTTCTGCAAGAGCGCGCGCAGCTCCGCAATGAGCCCGTCGTGGTCCGTGGCCTCGGGTCGCACGAGCAGCGTGCGGTCGTCGGCGAGGCGCAGCCGCCCGCGGCTCTGGCCCACCACCGCGAGCAGCCGCTCGACGCGCACCCGCGTCGACGGATCGAACTCGAGCGTCACGCCCTCGCCCCGCCGCCTGAGCCGCACCACCCGCAGGTCCTTGAGCCACCGCCGCAGCTCCATCACCCGGAGCAGCGTGTCGACGAGCGCGGGCGGCCGGCCGTAGCGGTCGGCGAGCTCGGCGGCGATCTCCTCGAGGTCGGGGACGCCGCGAATCTTCGCGAGCCGCTTGTAGATGGCGAGCCGCTGGCTCACGTCGGGCACGTAGGACTCCGGGATGTAGGCGGGGATGCCGAGCTGGATCTCGGGCTCGACGTCCGGCTCGACCGGCTCGCCGCGCGCCTCGCGCACCGCCTGTTCGAGGAGATGGGTGTAGAGCTCGAGGCCGACGGCGGTGATCTGGCCCGACTGCTGCTTGCCGAGCAGGTTGCCGGCGCCGCGGATCTCGAGGTCGTGCGCCGCCAGGCGGAAGCCGCCGCCCAGGTCGTCCAGCTCCTGGAGCGCCCGCAGGCGCTTCTGTGCCTCAGGCGTGATCAGGTGCTCGCCGGGGATGAGCAGGTACGCGTAGGCGCGGTGGTGCGAGCGGCCGACGCGGCCGCGGATCTGGTAGAGCTGCGCGAGCCCGAAGGTGTCCGCACGGTCGATGATCACGGTGTTGGCCGAGGGGATGTCGAGCCCCGACTCGATGATCGCGGAGGTGACGAGCACGTTCGTCTTGCCGTGCATGAAGTCGAGCATGGTCTGCTCAAGCGCGCCCTCGGGCATCTGCCCGTGCGCGACGGCGATGCGCGCCTCGGGGACGAGCTCGGCGAGCCGGCGGGCCACGGCGTCGATGCTCTGGACGCGGTTGTGCACGAAGAAGACCTGTCCGCCCCGCGCGAGCTCGCGGAGGATCGCGTCGCGGATGACGCCCTCGTCGTGGCGGGTGACGTAGGTGCGGATCGCGAGCCGGTCGACCGGAGGCGTCTCGATCACGCTCAAATCGCGGATGCCGGAGAGCGCCATGTTGAGCGTGCGCGGGATCGGCGTCGCGGTGAGCGTGAGCACGTCGACCGTCGCCCGCAGCGCCCGAATGCGCTCCTTGTCGCGCACGCCGAAGCGGTGCTCCTCGTCGACGACGAGGAGGCCGAGGTCGCGGAACGCGACGTCCTTCTGCAGGAGCCGGTGCGTCCCGATCACGATGTCGACGCGGCCCGCGGCGAGCCCGGCGATCACGGCCCGGTTCTCGGCCGGCGAGCGGAAGCGCGAGACCATCTCGACGGTCACCGGGTAGCCCGCAAGGCGCGCGCGAAACGTCGCCAGGTGCTGCTGGGCGAGCACCGTGGTCGGCACGAGCACCGCCACCTGGCGGCCGGCGAGCACCGCGAGGAAGGCCGCCCGCATTGCCACCTCGGTCTTGCCGAAGCCCACGTCGCCGCAGACGAGCCGGTCCATCGGCTTCTCGCGCTCGAGGTCGGCGAGCACCTCCTCGATCGCGCGCTGCTGGTCGGGGGTCTCCTCGAAGGGAAAGCGTGCGACGAACTCCCGGTAGAGCTCCTCGCCCGCCGGGTAGGGACGGCGGCCGTGCGCGGCGCGGGCGGCGTAGAGGCGGATCAGCTCGTGCGCCATCGCCAGCGCCGACTCGCGCGCCCGGGCCTTCACCCGCTCCCACGACGTGCCGCCGAGCTTGTCGAGCGGCGGGGTGCCGCCGTCGGCGCTCACGTAGCGCTGGACCACCGCGATCCGGTCGACGGGCACGTAGAGGCGGTCGCCGCCGGCGTATTCGAGATGGAGGTAGTCGCCCTCGGTGCCGGCGATCTCGAGGTGCTTGAGCCCCCGGTAGCGGCCGATGCCGTGGTCGACGTGGACGACGTAGTCGTCGGGCGCGAGGGCGGCGAGGCTCGCGAGCGCGTCGGCCGGCCGGGCGCGCCGCCCGCGGCGGACCTGCCGGCGCTCGCCGAAGATCTCGGCCTCGGTCACCAGCGCGAGCCCGTCGGCCGGGAGCCGGACGCCCCGGGTGAGCTCGCCCACGAGCAGGAGCGCTGTGCGCTCGCTCGTCGCGAGCGCCTGGGGAAACGGGGCCGCGCTCGGGTGTGCGGCGATCCCCCGCCCAGCGAGCAGCGCACCCAACCGCTCGCGCTGCGCCTCGCCGCCGGCGACGAGCACGAGGCGCGTGCCCGCGGCCTGCCAGGAGGCGAGCTCGGCGGCGACCGCGGCGAGGGGGCCCTCCCCGGGCGCGGGGGCCCCGCGGAGCGCGAGCGATTCGGTGGAATACGTGGTGGCGTGGAGGGCGTCGCCGGCGAGCAGGTCGAGGGCTTCCGTCTCGACGCGCCGGCGGCCGTCGAGCGCCGCCCGCCACGCGGCGGGCGGGAGGTAGAGCGCCTCGGGCGGCGGATAGAAGCGTCCGGCCGCGGCCGCCGCGGCCGCATGCTCGTCCACCTGCCGCCAGCCCGCCTCGACGGCGGCCTCGACCTCGCCCGCGCCGGACAGCCAGACGAGGGTATCGGGCGGCAGGTAATCGGCGAGCGTCTCGAGCCGCTCGTAGAGGTAGGGCAGCGTCTGCTCCGTCCCCGGCAGGATGACGCCGCTGCGCACGGCCTCGACGAGGTCGCGACGGTCCTGGCGCGCGAGCCCGAGCTCGGCCGCGCGCGCGTCCACGGCGCGGGCGGCCTCCGGACCGAGCCGCCCGCGGTCCACCTCGCGGGCCGGGAGCAGGAGCAGCTCCTCGAACGGCTCGAGCGAGCGCTGCGAGTCCGGATCGAAGGCGCGCAGGCTCTCGATCCGGTCGCCCATGTACTCGAGCCGCACCGGCGCCGCGTAGCCCACCGGGAAGACGTCGAGGATGCCCCCGCGCACGGCGACGTCCCCCGGATCCTGCACCAGGGGCACGCGGTGGTAGCCCCAGGCGACGAGGCGCTCGACGAGCGCGTCGGGGGCGAGCGTGTCGCCGGCGACGACGTAGGTGACCGCCGCCTGGAAGGCGGTGCGGGGCAGGCAGCGCTGCCCCCACGCCTCGACCGTGGTGACGATCGTCGGCTGCGGCGTCTGCAGCAGGTGGTAGAGACCCTCCGTGCGCGCCGCCAGCGTCTCGCGGGTCGGCGAGACGGGCTCGAAGGGGGGCACCTCCCAGCCCGGCAGGTAGTGGACGCGCCGCTCGAGCGGCCCGCGGGCGGGTGCGTCCCCGAGAAAGAAGCGGAGATCGGCCGCGAACGCCTCGGCCTCCGCCGCCGAGGCGACGACGGCGATCACCGGCCGGCGCCGCAGTGCCAAGAGCCGCGCCAGGCAGAGCGCCGAGGCGCTGCCGCGCAACCCGTGGACGCGAAGCGGGCTTCCGGGTCGGTCGTCGTCGAGCGCCTGCGCGAGCCGTGCGACGAGGTCGTGCAGCGCCGCTGCGGGCATGGGCCTATGCGCCGTCCCAGAACTCCCAGAAGCGGCGCTCGGGCTCGCGCGGGGCGTCCTCGACGCCGCTCGTGTGCCCGAGGCGCATCGTCGCCCGTCGGGTCGCATCGTACGCGGGCCACCCGGGGTCGCCGGTGCGCGCGAAGGCGACCCAGGCCGCCTGCATGCGGCCGGCGAGCGCCTCGGCCTCCGGTCCCCCACCGGTGAACGCCGCGATGCGCGGGTCGGTGAGCGTGCCGAAGACGAAGGGCAGCTCGAGCGCGTGGCAGGCGCCGAGCGCGCCGTCGAGGAGCGGGGAGGTCCAGGTGAAGAGGTAGGCGTACACGCGCGGCTGATGGGCCCGTGCGAGCTCGGCGAGCCGCGTGACGGGATAGCGGAAGACGCGATCGGTCTCGATCGCCGACCAGAGCTCGGGCGGCGTCGTGGGCTCGCCGCGGGCGCGGCGCGCCTCGCGGTAGACGGCGATGGCCTCTGCGGCGCGCGCGGGGCGCTCGGCGAGCGGGCCCGGGAGATTGCGCGTGAGCCGACGGAGCAGCCGCGGCTCGTCGAGCGTGCGGGCGGCGCCGTCGCTCACGGAAAAGAGCTTGTTCTCGTCGAGGTTGGTGCCCGCGAGCAGGGCCACATCGCGGGCGACGCCCTGGCGGATGGCGAGGAGCGGATGCACGGGCAGCACCTCGCCGTCCACCACCGGCGCAAACGGCAGGCCGTGCTGCCCGGCGCGCGTGCGCTCGACGAAGATGCGCTCCTGGGCCGCGAGGAGGCGCGGCAACGGCACCTCGCGCAGCCGCGCGGCCTCGTGCGGCGCGAGCCCGAGCTCGCGCAGGAAGGCGCGGCCGACCTCGGCGGCGACCTCGCGCGTCGCGGTGAAGTTCGCCGCCCCGCTCTGGAGGATCGCGCGGCAGAAGAGGCCCTGCGCGCGGGGCACGGCGAGCAAGGTCGCCACGCTCATCGCTCCTGCCGACTCGCCGAACACCGTCACCGTGCGCGGATCGCCGCCGAAGGCGGCGATCTCGTCGCGCACCCACTCGAGCGCGGCGATCTGGTCGAGGAGCCCCTGGTTGCCCGCGGCGGGGAGCCCGTGCGGCGCGAGGTCGTCGAGGCGCAGAAAGCCGAGCGCCCCGAGCCGGTAGTTGAGCGTCACCACGACCACGTCGCCGCGGCGGGCGAGCCGCGCCCCGTCGTACATCGGCTGCGACCCCGCCCCCATGACGAAAGCCCCGCCGTGGATCCAGACCATCACCGGCCGCCGCCCGGGGCCGGGCGTCCAGACGTTGAGGGCGAGGCAGTCCTCGCTCGCGGTCTGGAGATCGACGCCGACGAGCGGGCCGAGCACGCTCGGGTTCTGGGGCGCGACCGGTCCCGGCTGCGTCGCGTGCCGCACGCCCGCCCAGGGCTCGGGGCGCACGGGGGGCGCGAAGCGCTGCGCCCGCGCGAAGGGAATGCCGCGGAAGACCTGCACGCCATCGGCCTCGACGCCGGCCACGCGCCCGAGGCTCGTCTCGATCGTCACTTCCATGATCCGCGATTCCCTAGAGCGTCGCGGCGATCCGCACAACCCGCCTCCCCGGCGCCCGCCTCATCCCGCGCGGCCGACCGCAAGGCCGACCAGCGCCGCCACGAGGCCGAGCAGCACGCTGCCGACGGCGTTGGCGCCGGCGGCAAGGAAACTCCCCTGTTCGAGGAGCCGCGCCGTCTCGTAGGTGAAGGTCGAGAACGTCGTGTAGCCACCGATGAAACCGATCGCCACGAGGGGCCGCACCGGCGGCGGGAGCACGCGCGTCTCGCCGAGGCCCATGACGAGCCCGAGGAGAAAGCTCCCGCTCAGGTTGATCACGAACGTGCCCACCGGGAACGCCGTGCTCATCCGGCCGCCGATCCAGGTGCCGACGGCGTAGCGGAGGATCGATCCCACGAAGCCGCCGACGCCCACCCAGAGCGCCTGGCTCACGGGATCGCCCCCGCCGGGGCGAGGTCGAGCGAGGCGGCGAGCAGCGCTGGTCTGGACACGACGCCCACGACGCGACCGCGCTCGTCGACGACCGGGAGCCGCTTGACGTGCCGTGCCACGGTGAGCGTGAGCGCCTCGAGGACGCTCGCGCTGGTGGGCACGGTGATCACGGGCGCGGTCATGACGTCGGCCGCGCGCCGCCCGTGGTGGCGGCGCACCTCCGCCGCCGCCGCCTCGCTCCACCGGCTGCGGAGCAGCGTGAGGAGACCCGGACGCTCCCCTGGGTCGACGCGCGCGAGGAGGTCCGTGTCGGTGACGATGCCAACGGGCCGCCCGTTGGCGTCGACCACGACGACACGTGCGGTCGGGGCGGCGAGCAGCCGCTCGACCACGTCGCCGAGCGGGGCCGTCGCCGCCACCGTCGGCACGTCGCGATCCATGATCTCGGCGACCGTGCGGTGCTCCTGCGGCAGCCGGGCGCTCGGCGGCGCGGTGCGGTGTGCGCCGCCGGCGACCACGCATCCCAGGATGTCGAGGCGGCTGAGCACGCCGACGAGCCGGCCCGCGGCGTCGACGACGGGCAGCCGCTTGAGGCCGCGCGCGTGCATGAGCCGCGCGGCGTCGGCGAGCGGCGTCGTGGCGGTGACGGTCACCGCGGGGGAGGTCATCGCCTGGCGGACCGTCGCGCCAGCGGTCTTGAGCCGCGCGAGCTGCTCGGCCACGAGCGCGGGGCCGATCACCTTGCTCATGCCGAGCCGCTGCTCGGTGAGCCGCGCCTCGAGCAGATCGCTGTCGGCGATCATCCCGACGACGCGTCCGTCGGCGTCGACCACCGGGAGCGCGGTGAAGTCGCGGGCGAGGAGACGGGCGACGACGTCGGCGATCGGCGTCTCGGGCGTGACCGCCTCGGGATCGCGGGTCATCACGTCCCCGACGGACACGGCCGGCAGCCCGCCCGCGAAGGCCGCGGAGTAGAAGTGCACCTCGGTGTCGTCGACCGTCATCACGCCGGCGGCCATCATGGCGGCGACCTCCGGCAGCACCCGCTCGATCCGCTCGGCGCGGTCGACGGCCGTGATCACGATCGGCAGGTCGACCGACAGCTCGAGGAGCCGCGCGGTCTTGATCTTCGAGTGGGCGCCGAAGCCTGCGATCCCGCGCGTGACGGTCGCCCCGGCGAGCCCGGCCGTGCGCAGGTGCTCGAGGATCGCGAGGTAGAGCGGCCGGTGATGCCACTGGTCGCTCTCGCCGAGGTAGATCGTGAGCCGCTTGCCGCGCATCGCTCGGGCCCTCACCCCACCCCGACGCCGAAGACCGCGGCGAGCCGCTCGGGGGCGAGGAGCGCCGCGGTCGGCCCCTTGGTGACCGCGCCGTCCTCCACCCAGATGACGGTGCTCACGAGGGCGCGGACGAGGCGGAGGTGGTGGCTCACGAGCACGACCGTGAGGCCGCGCTCGCGATTCAAGCGCGCGATGAGGTCCATGATGCCGCGCTCGGCTCCCGGGTCGATGCCCGCCGTGGGCTCGTCGAGCAGCAAAAGCTCGGGCTCGACGGCGAGCGCCCGAGCGATGAGCACGCGCTGCTTCTGCCCACCCGAGAGCGCCCAGAACGGCTGGTCGGCCAGCTCGGCCTGGCCGACCTGCGCGAGACACTCGGCCGCGAGCCGGTGCGCGCGGCGGCCGACGGGACACAGCGGCCCGAGCCGGGCATAGGTGCCCATGAGGACGACCTCGTGCACGGTGAGCGGAAAGATCGGGTCGAGGGTCTCCTTCTGGGGGACGTAGCCGGGCGGGCTCGCGCGGCGGTCGAAGCCGTAGACGATACGGCCCGCGAGCACGGGGATGAGCCCCAGCATGCCGCGGAAGAGCGTCGTCTTGCCCGCGCCGTTCGGGCCGAGCAGCGCGGCGAACTCGCCGCGCGCCACGCCGAAGGAGACGTGCTCGAGGACCGGACGGCCGTCGTAGCCGAGGCTCACGTCCTGAAGCTCGAGGAGCATGCAGGCTCAAGTAGTCGATGCCCGCGGGCGAGTCGAGCGCGCGCGATCGCGTGGCACACCTGTGCCACCGGCGCGCCACGGCTCTAGGCGCCGGGGCCGCCGAGGCGCGCCTCGCGGCTGGTACGCCGGGTGCTGAAGGCGCGCATGCGCGTTCTCTCGCTCGCATTCGTCGCCGCCACGACGCTGGCAGGCGCCCCGGCATTCGCCCAGTCCTATCCCGTGTGGAGGCCCCAGGACCGTCCCATCCAGGAGGTCCAGCCGACGCCGCTCGATCCAGGCACGCTCGATCTCCAACGGGCCGAGCGGCTCGCCACGCAGGCGAACCGCCTGCGCGAGCCCCTGCCGGCGCCGCGTCCGTCCCACTGGGTCCACGGCAGCGCGCGGTAACGCCGCGCGCGGCGCGCGGATGCATTGACAGGCCGCGGCCCCGCTGCTAGCGAGGCCGGGTCATGTCCCGCGTGCGTCGGCGCGGCGCTCGCCTGGCGGGCGCGCTCTCGCTGATCGCGCTCCTGCTCGTGCCCGCCGCGCTCGCGACCCACGTCCACGCCGACCCGTTCGCTGCCCGCTCGTGCGCGGTGTGCGTCGCCGCGCATCATTCTCCCGCGGTCACCTCCCGTGGGCCGGCCGTCGCCGAGGCGGTCTTCCTCGCCGCCGTCCCGGGCACACCGCCGGCGCGCCTCGCCGCCCGCCTCGAGCGGGCCGCGCACGCGGGCCGTGCCCCGCCGCGCCCGGTGCTCGCCGTCGCCTAAAGCGCCGTCGGATCCGCCTTACCGGCTCCGGCGGCAGCGTCCGTCGAGGATCCGGAGAGGAGGATCCGATGGGGTACACGTCGAGACCAGGCCTGCTCGTGGCCGCCGCCGTCGTGGCGGCGGCGACGGCGGCCCCGCAGCGTGCGCTCGGAGGGGACGACGTCCGGCGCGAGCTCGAGGAGCTCAAGAAGCAGTTGCGTGCGCTCAAGCAGCAGATCGAGCGTCAGCAGGCGATCATCGAGAAGCTGTCGGCGGGGCAGCCCCCGCCGCAAACCGCCCCGGCGCCGGCCTCGCCGCCGCCGGCGGCGACGGCCGCCCAAGACGAGGAGCGCCTCAAGCGCCAGGTGACCGAGCAGGTGCTCCGCCGCATCCAGCCGAGCCTCGCGGCGGCCAACAAGACGTTCCCGGCGCAGTTCAACCCCGCGCTCGGTTTCGTCATCGACACGGTGGGATCGTACAGTGCCCGGGACCGCAGCAATTTCGAGTTCCGCTCGGGCGAAATCGGCATCTCGGCGTCGGTGGACCCTTTCGCCCGCGGCTACGCGATCATCAACGGGACGCAGAGCGGCGTCGCCGTCGAGGAGGCGGCGATCGTGACGACCTCGCTCCCCTGGAACTTGACGGTCAAGGGCGGGCGCTTCTTCGCCGACTTCGGGCGGCTCTCGAAGTTCCACGACCACGACCTGCCGTTCGTGAACCGCCCGCTCGCCCTCGACCGCTTCGTCGGCGGCGAGTCCCAGGCCGACGGCGTGGAGGTGAGCTGGCTCGCACCGCTGCGCCAGTACCTCACCCTCACCGCCGGCGCGTACAACAAGATCGGCGCCGACAACACGCGCGTCTCCGACGCGGTGCCGCGCGACTTCTCGAAGGATACGTACCTCGGCCGGGCCGCGACCTTCTTCAATTTGAGCGACGCGAGCAGCCTCGATCTCGGCGGCAGCGTCGCCTACACGCCCGAGGTCGCGCTGGACGGGGGCGGGCGGCGCACGCTCTCGGGCCTCGACCTCACCTATCGCTACGTGCCGCTCAGCGAGGCGGCCTACCGCGGGCTCGTCTGGGGCACGGAGGCCTTGTGGAACCGGGAAGACCGGCCGCTCGGCGGCGGGCCCACGCGGCTGCCCGTTCCCGTCGTGCGGCTCGCGCCCACGCTCGCCCCGAATCTCCTCCCGCCCGCGAGCGGGCTGCTCCTCTCCGCGCCGCCGGAGGCCGCTCCCGCGGCGGCCGCCTTCCGGCGGCGCGACGCCGTCGGCCTCTACAGCTATCTCGAGACGCGGCTCACGCGGCGCTTCTCCCCGGGCTTCCTCTTCGAGTGGGCCCAGGATCCCGACGGCCTCGTCGGCGACACCCTCGCGTACTCGCCGTACCTCACGATCTGGGCCTCGGAGTTCCAGCGCTTCCGCCTCCAGTACACGCGCCTCGAAGAACCAAGGGCGCACGACAACGAGTTCTTCCTCCAGTGGACGGTCGTGCTTGGCAGCCACGTCCACACGTTCCGCGACCGATGAAGGAGCCTGCCATGAAGGTCATGCCGATCGTGCTGCTGGCGGCGGCCGTGCTCGCACGCCCCGTCGCCGCGGCCAAGCTCGACGTCGTCACCACCATCCCCGACCTCGCGGACCTGACCCGCCAGATCGGCGGCGACCGGGTCGAGGTCACGAGCCTCGCCACGGGCGTCGAGGACATCCACGCGGTGCCGATGAAGCCGAGCTTCGCGGTGCTGCTCAACCGCGCCGACGTGGTCGTGCTGATGGGCCTCGAGGCCGAGCACGCCTTCCTGCCGGCGCTGCTCGAGGCGTCGCGCAACCCGAAGATCCAGCGCGACCAGCCAGGCTACGTCGATGCCTCGGTCGACATCACCCCGCTCGAGGTGCCGACGCGCATCGACCGCAGCCTCGGCGACCAGCACCCGATGGGCAATCCGCACTACAACCTCGACCCCGTGATGATGAAGGACGCCGCGCGCGCGATCGCCGATGGGCTCGCGCGCAACGATCCCGCGGATGCGCCGCTGTTCGAGCAGAACCTGACCGCGCTGCTCGCGAAGCTCGACGCCAACATCGCCCGCTGGGAGAAGGAGGCCGTGCCGCTGCACGGAAAGAAGATCGTGAGCTATCACCCCGACCTCATCTACTTCTGCGAGCGCTTCGGCATGATCCCCTTCGGCACCATCGAGATCCGGCCCGGCGTCGATCCCACGCCCGGCCACATCGCCGACCTCGAGGCGCGCATGCGGCAGGAGAAGGTCGATCTCGTCGTGCGCGAGCGGCACTACCCGGCCGGGCTCGCCGAGACGGTGGCGGCGGCCACGGGGGCGAAGCTCGTCGAGCTGCCGGTCATGGTGGGCGGGGTGCCCGAAGCCAAGGATTACATCGGCCTCATCGACTACAACCTGCACAGGCTGCTCAAGGCGGTGGGCGCGGGATGAGCGACCTCGTGCGCATCCTGAGCCCCGACTTCCTCCTGCGCGATGCCCTCGTCGGCAGCGTGCTCGTGGGGCTCGTCTGCCCGTTGGTCGGCGTGTACTTCGTGCTGCGGCGCATGATCTTCCTCGGCGTGGCGCTGCCGCAGCTCTCCGCAGCCGGCATCGCCTTCGCGTTCCTCGCGTTCCGGACGGCGGTGGGCGCGCACGAGCACGGCGGGGTGAGCGAGCGGGCGCTGGCGATGGTCGGATCGTTCGCCTTCACGCTCGCGGGCCTCGTCGTGCTCGCCGCCTTCGAGCGCCGCGGCCGCGAAACCGTCGAGGCGCGCATCGGCGTCACCTATGCGGCGGCGGCGGCGCTGACGATCCTCTTCGTCGCGGTCGACCCGCTCGGCGAGGCGCAGATCGTCAATCTGCTGAAGGGCGATCTGCTGGCGACCACCGGCACGAGCCTCGGCGTGCTCGCCGGGCTGCTCGGCGCCGTCGTCATCGTGCTCTTCGCGCTGCGCAAGGAATTCCTCCTCGTGTCCTTCGATCGCGACCTGGCCGTGGTCTTCGGCAAGCGGGCAGGGCTGTGGGATGGGCTCCTCTATCTCGTCATCGGCGTGACGATCTCGCTCGGGGTCATGACCGCAGGACCGATCGTGACCTTCGGCTTCCTCGTGCTGCCGCCGATCGCGGCGCGGCTGGTCACGCGGCGCATGCTCACGTTCTCGCTCGCCGCCGCCGCGCTCGGCGGCACCGCGGCGTTCATCGGCTTCTATGCCGCCTACCGCCTCGACTTGCCGCTCGGCCCGGCGCAGGTCGCGGTGGCGACGCTCGTGCTCTTCGGCGTCGGCGCCGGCCGCGCGCTCCGGGCGCTCGGGAGCCGCCGGGAGCCGGCGTGAGGGCGGTCCTTTGGCCGTGTGCCTTCGTCTCCGGCGCCGCCGCGCTCGGGCTCGAGGTGTTGTGGGTCCGCTCGGCGAGCCTCGTGCTCGGCGCGACCGCGCCCACCGCCGCCACGGTGCTCGCGTGCTACTTCGCGGGCCTCGGGCTCGGCGCCGCCGCGGGCCGCCGTCCCGGCGTCGATCCCGTGCGCCGCTACGCGCGCTTGGCGCTCGGCGCGGCCGCGGGTGCCCTGGGCTCGCTCGGTGTCTTCACGGGGCTCGCGTCCGATGCGGCGCAGCGGCTGCTCGCCGCGGGCGGCGCGGCGGTTCGCGTGGGCGCGGTCGCACTCGCCGTGCTGCCGGCCGCTGTGTGCCTCGGGGCCACGCTGCCGGCGCTCGGTGCGGCGCTCGCGAGCCCGGGAACCGTCGGCCGCCGCGGCGGGCTCCTCTACGCGCTCGAGACGCTCGGCGGCGCCTTCGGCCTCGCGGTGATGGGCTTCGGCGCCCCGGCCTGGGTCGGCGTGCGCGCGAGCTACGCCGCGGTCGCCGCGGCGAGCGCGCTCGCCGGCGGGCTTGCGCTCGGGGTGGAACGACGAGGCGTCTCCGCGCGCTGTGACGGCGCGGCTTCGAGGGCACCGCGCGGCCGCTTGCGGCTCGTTGCCGCCGGGACGGGCGCGCTCGGCCTCGGCCTCGAGGTGCTGTGGATCCGGCTGTTCGCGCAGGTGCTGCACAACTCGGTCTACTCGGTCTCGGCGGTGGCGCTGGTCTTCCTGCTCGCGCTGGCTGCGGGGGCGGCGCTCGGCGCGCGGCTCGGGCCGCCGGCGGCGCGCGGCGCGCTCGTCGCCGCCGCGCTCGCCGCCGTGGGCGGGCCTCGCCTCTTCGTCGGGCTCACGGGCGGGCTCGGCTACGTCGGCATGCGCACGGGGCTCGGCGAGTACCTGCTGCGCATCGTCGGGCTCGTCGCGGTGACGGCCGGTCCGGGTGCGCTCGCGTCGGGCGCCGTGCTCCCGGCGCTGTGGGCCGCCTTCGGCGACTGCGAGAGCGCGGCGCGTCCCATGGGCGACCTCGCGGCGGCGAACACCCTCGGCGCGGTCGCCGGCGCGCTCGCTGCGGGCTTCGTCGTGCTGCCGGAGGTGGGGCTCCGCGCCGGCTTTGCCGCGGCTGCCGTCGGCTACGTGCTCCTCGCCGTGCTCGCGAGCCCCGCTCGGGGATGGCGGCGGCTCGCCCCGGCGCTCGCGCTGCTTGCGGTCGTTCTCGGCGACCCGCGCCGCACGCCGCTCGTCCACCTGCGGCCGGGCGAGACGGTGCGGGCGATGGCGGAAGGTCCCGCCGGGGTGGTGACGGTCGTCGACACCGGCGACGACCTCCAGCTCCGCCTCGACAACTACTACGTCCTCGGCGGGAGCCGGGCAGCCGAGCCGGAGCGGCGCCAGGGCCTGCTGCCGCTCTTGCTCCATCCCGCGCCGCGACGCGCGGCGTTCATCGGCATGGCGACGGGCATCAGCGCGAGCGCCGGGCCCGCGCTCGGCGTCGAGCGGACCGTGGTCGTCGAGCTGGTGCCGGAGGTCGTGGCGCTCGCCGCGCTCCACTTTGCGCCGTGGAACGCCGGACTGGTCGGCCGTCCCGACGTGCGCGTCGTCGTCGACGACGGGCGGCGCTGGCTCGCCGCGACCCGGGAGCGCTTCGAGGTCATCGTCTCCGACCTTTTCATCCCCTGGCACGCCGGCGCGGGCACGCTCTACACGCGCGAGACCTTCGCCGCCGCCGCGCGGCGGCTCGCCCCCGGCGGGCTCTTCTGCCAGTGGCTACCCCTCTACCAGCTCACGCGCGAGGAGTTCGACCTGATCGCGCGCACGTTCCTCGAGGTCTTTCCCCACGTGAGCCTCTGGCGCGACGACTTCTACCCCGACCGGCCGGTCGTGGCGCTCGTGGGCTCGCGCGCGCCCCTCGCGATCCCGCGGCCGCTTCCGCCCACCGCCCACGATCCGCTCCTGGCGACGCCGCGCGGCCTCGGCATGCTCTGGATGGGCGATCTCTCCGCGGCGCCCGATCTCGTCGGCCCGGGACCCCTCAACACCGACGAGCGCCCGCGGCTCGAGTTTTTGGCCCCGCGGCTCACCCGCGTGGGTCCCGAGGGCGACAAGGACTGGTTTACCGGCGCCGAGCTCGCCGCCTTCGCCGACCGCCTCGCCGCACGCTCGCCGGCCCCCTCGGCGCGCGCCGAGGAGGCGCGCCGAGCAGGCCGCGCGCTCGCGCGCTACGCGCTCGCGGTGCGTCGCGGCGCGACGAAGCGAGCCGCGCGGCGCGAGGCGCAGGTGCGCGCGCTCGTGCCCGAGGTGGTGGCCGCGGCCGACGCGCCGGCGCTCGCCGACGCCGAGCAGACGCTCGCGGCGCTGCGCGCCGAGGAGGCGCGGGTGCGCGAGGCGATGGCGGCGCTCGCGCGCCGCCGGGCCGGGGCGCGATGAGGCGGGCGCTCGCCCTCGTCCTCGTCGCCGCCGGATGCGCCCGCCCGCCGAGCGCGCCGCCGCCGGACCTTGCGCGCACCGTCGCCGTGCTGCCGCCCGCGAACCACACCGGCGATCCGCTGCTCGTCGCGGGCGCCTCGTTTTTCGAGCGCTGGGCGTTGCGCAGCGATCGCGTGACCGTGCCCGACGTGCTCGCCGCGGAGGCGCGCGTCCAGCTCCTGCGCCGGGGCTTTGCGGTGGTGCCCGCCGACGTCGTCACGACCGCGACCGGGGACCGGGCGCCCGAGAGCGCCGCGGCGGCGGCCGCGCTCGCCGCGCGCGGGCACCTTCCCGGTCTCGCGCTCTGGCTCGAGGTGCGGCGCTGGGAGCCCGATGCCCCGGTGCACCCGGCCTTCGTGATCGTCGCGCTCGTGGCGAGCCTCGTCGATCCTGCGAGCGGGCGCGTCGTGTGGACGAACGCCCCGCCGCCGGCACCGGTGGCCACGCCAGGGGAGGTCGAGCTGGGTGCCGCCTACGTCACCGCGGCGCGAAAGGCCATGGCGGCGCTGCTCGCACCGCTCGGGCCGGCGCTCTCACGGCGGTGGCATCGGCAGGGTGGCGAGGAGGGCGGTGAGCCCCAAGACGGCCGCGGCGATCGCGAGCTCGCGGCCGACGGTGCGTCTGAGCGCCGCGTCGCTGCGCGCGACCGCCGGCACGTGCCGGAAGTGGCTCGCGGCGCCGAGCGCGAGCAGCACCGCCGCGAAAGCGAGCTTTGCGAGCAGGACGCGGCCGTAGGGGCTGTCGACGAGGAGGTGGAGGTGCGGGACGTGCACGCGGGCACCAAAGACGCCGGCGGGGAGGAGCACCAGGACGGCGGTGGTCGCGAGCCGACGGACGCGGCGTGCGATGGCGGGGGTGATCGACGGGAGGAGCGCGAGCTGGAGGAGGCCGCCGAGCCATGCGGCCGCGGCCGCCAAATGGAGGCAGTCGGCCAGCGCGGGGATCGTGCCGTGCGCGCCGGCGTGTCCCTGGAAGCTCCGGGCCACGAGCCAGAGCGCCGCGAGCGCGGCGGCGCCTGGCGGCCGGGCGGCGAGGACGGTGAGGCCCGCCGCGCGCGCCGCCCACAGCAGACCCCAGCGGGTGGCGAGCACGTCGACGAAGAGCGCCCGGCCGCCGATGCCCGAGACCGTGTGCAGGCGGTAGACCGTGAGGCCGAGCTCGAGCGGGAGGACGACGCCCAGCAGCGCCGCCGCGCGGCGCAGCGCCCGCACACCGGCGGGCGCCGGTCGCGCGACCAGCGCCGCGAAGCCGAGCCCGCCGGCGAGCACGATCGAGGCGGCGAGGTCGAGCCAGCCGAGGCCTGCAAAGAGCGCCGTCACGGGCCGCGCACCGTGAACGTGAAGCGCCCCTCGGTGGGATGCGTGTCGACGGAGACCACCGCCCAGGTGACCGTGTAGGTCCCGGGGGCGAGCGGCGGGAGCGGCACGCGCAGCGTGGCCGGCTCGGGATGCACGATCTCGCCCGTGGCGACCGCGGTCCCGTCTGCGCGCGTGAGCGCGACCCGCGAGAAGGTGGGCTCCACCGGTTCGGTGAACACGAGGGTGAGCGCCGGCGGGGCCACGGCGACCGTCGAGCCCACGCGCGGATCGGCGCGATCGAGGAACGCGTGCGCCTCGGCGGGCGCGGCGCGGGCGAGGAAGAGCGCGAGGATCAGAACGGCTGCCATTTCGTCCACGGGAAGAGGTCGTCGATGAAGAGGTCGACGATGCCGATCACGCCCCAGCCGAGATCGTCGTTCGCGCGTGCGTTCAACGGAAACCGGCCCGCGATGCCGAGCTCCACCCAGCGGTCCATGTAGACGATGCCCGGCGTGACGATCACCGGGTTGTCGCCGTGCTCGGTCGCGTGGGCGCCGTGCTCGAAGTTGAGCTCGACGTCGGCGATCAGGTTGGCGAGCGGCCAGGGAATGCCGAAGTCGCGCACGCCCTGCTGGAGGTAGGGGATGCTGTACTCGATCGCCACGTTGTGCTGGAGCGCGGTCGTGCGGTTGTGGTCGAGCGCGATCTCGTAGCCCGCGTCGCCCTGTACGGCGAGGGGACGGAGATAGGCGAGAGCCTCGGGCAGGTCGCCCGCGCCCTTGCCGTAGAGCAGAAAGGGCTTGAACGACCAGGCGGGTTCTGCGCCCGCCGCGCGGACCCCGGTCGGCGCGCTGGACTCGACCGCAGCCGAGACGATCGCCTCGTGCGCGGGCGAGACGAAGAACGCGTACTTGAGCGTGACGCCGAGGTTGTCGGCGCCGCTCGCCTGCGGCTCGTCGGCGCCGCGCGGGCGCACGTCGAGCCAGGCGGAGTCGAGCGTGATGCTGAAGCGATCGGAGAGCTTCTTCTCGAGGCCGAAGCCGAGGGAAAAGGCCCGGCCGTCGCGCGCCGTGTCCCACTCGGGCCGGGCGACGACGAATTCGTTCTTGGGGTTGACGTCCTCGGTGATGAACGGCTCGATGAACGAGCGTTGACCGACCACGCCGTGGGCGTGCGCGGTCGCCGACAAGAACGCGGCGATCAGCCCGCCCACGGCGCTCACGGCGATTCGCATGAGCACCTCCCCGCCACCGCGCGCGCGGTGGCGTCGTTCGGGAATTCGGATGGACGAGGGTCAGCTCAGGCGAGAGATGCTCTGGGCGGGTCGGTGGGCGGCGCGATGGCCGGCGCCGCGGGCGCCGGGCTCTCGGCGGCTACGACCGGCTCGGCGGTGAACGCGGGCACGGATGCAACCGGTACGGCGAGCGCGACGCGCATCCCGGCTGCGGGTGCCACTCCGTCGGCGCCGTGGCCGCACGTGCCCCGGAGCCCCAGGCCGCCCCCGTGGCAGGGAAGGCGAGCGCCGTGGCGGTGCATGGGGCACCCGGCCGCGCAATGACAGCGCGGTGTCCCGCGCGGTGCCACGGGGGTCGTGCCCACCAGCAGGGCGAGGACCGCCAGCGAGGCGATCAACCGGCGCACGAGCCGCACGAGACGCCCGATAGCGCAGTCGCGCGGCCCGCTCAACCGTCAGAAGAACAGGGTGAGGCCTGCGACGACCGTGATCGGATTGCCGGGCGTGAAGTGGATGTCCGCCGGCGGGTCGGGGTGCGTGCCCTGGAGGCCCGGGCGGGCGAGGCATCCCGGCACGCGACCGATCTCGCCGCGCAGGCAGGAGTTGTCGGCGAACTGCGCCTCGCGCCACGCCGTGTCGGTGAGGTTGTAGACGGCGAGCGAGGCGAGCCACCGCCGCCAGCGGTAGCGCAGCAGGAGGTCGAGCAGCGTGTACCCGCGGGCGGTGAGCGTGCGGTCTTCGTTCGCCGGCCGGTCGTCGAGGAAGCGCGAGCGGAGCCCCGCCGAGAAGCCGCTCGGATGCTCGAAGGTGAGTCCGCTGTCGACGAGCAGCGTCGGTGCGAGCGGGATCGCCTGCCCGTTCAGAAAACGCGGATCGGCCCAGGCGAGGCTCATGTCGGCGCTGAGCCAGCGCCAGAACCGATACCGGCCGTCGAAGTCGACGCCCCAGCGCCGGGTCTTGCCCGCTGGCTGGAACGTGCCGCCGGCGCCGATCTCCTGGTTGCCCGCGTCGCCGTTGAAGACGAGCTCGCTGTCGAGGTCGAGCAGCCAGAGCGCGGCCGAGGCCTCGAGCCGGTCGTCGAGCTCGTGCGTGCGGGCGCCGAGCTCGTAGCCGAGCGCGCGGGTGAGCGGCGAGAAGCTGCTGCCGGCAGCCTTGGCGAGCAGCGCGTTGCGCGCGTCGTTCGAATGGAAGCCCTCGCCGACGTCGAGGTACACGTCGGTCCCCGGCCGCGGCGTGAGGACCAGGTCGGCCTTCGGGCTCAGCAGATGGTCGGCCGTGCGGCCGCGGATGGTCACCGCAGCGAAGTTCGGGTCGGGACGCTGCATGGGCAGCCGGTCGAACCCGGCGAAGAAGTACACGTCGCTGCGCACCCCGACGTCGAGCCGCGCCCACTCGCGCAGGACGATCTGCTCCTGGAGGTAGGCGCTCACCGACCGCTCGTCGACCGCGAGGCGGTTGACGGCAAAGAAGCGGCGGCGCTCCACCTGACGCCAGAGCGCCAGGTGAATCTGGTCGTTGCGGCTCTCGAGGCCGAGCAGGTTGGCGACGGGGAGCCCGAGCAGCGACCACGTGTGCGTCCAGCGCCCCTTCGCTCCGTAGACCCAGCGCTGGTCGTTCTGCTCGATGCCGTCGCCCGGCACGTAGGTGGCGCCCGGCAGCGGCGGACCCAAATCGCGCGTGTCGACGATGCGGCCGTCGGGCTCCTCGACGAAGCGCAGGCCCGTGTCCTTGAAGAACGTGAAGTCGCTGAACAGCGCGAGCTTGTAACGAAAGCCGTAGACCTGCGACTCCCAGGCGTCCGCGGCGGTCGGCGTCCAGTCGTAGTGGAGGTCGAGGTCCTCCTGATCCGTGCGCCCGCCCTCGGTCGGATCGATCGAGCCAAAGCGGTCGAGCGCGCCGGCGGCGACGGCGCGGAGCGGAATCTGCCCGGAGCCGTGCCAGGTGCCGTCGTAGAGCGCGGTCGAGAGCCGAAGCACACCGCCGGGGGTGGGTTCGGCCGTGAGCTTCGTGAAGAGATTGTACTTCGTGAACCCCTCGGGGTGGTCGAAGGGACCGTCGGAGAAGAAGTACTGGCCGGCCACGAGCGCCGTCACCCCGCCGAAGCGGTGCGAGCCGCCGGCCACGTAGCGCTGCGTGCCGAAGGAGCCGCCTTCGGCGAGGACGAAGTTTTCCTTGAACTCGTCCTTGGTGACGAAGTCGACCGCGCCGGCGTTCTCGAAGTCGCCGAACTGGACGAAGTACGGGCCCTTGTAGAGGTGGACCGTGTCGAGGGTCTCGGGGATGAGGACGTTCGTGTCGGCGTAGCCCTGGCCGTGGGCGTGGGTCGGCAGGTTCACGGGACGGCCGTCGAGGAACACCGCGAAGTCGGTGCCGTGATCGGCGTCGAAGCCGCGCACGAGGTACTGCGGGGCCTTGCCCCCGCCTTGATGCTGCGCGACGACCACGCCGGGCAGGTCGTTCAGGAGCTGAAAGGGCGTGTCGTGGGGCTCGAGGTCGAAGCTGCGCGCGGAGAAGTCGAACGACGAGGCGGCCGACACGGGTCGCTCGGCCTCGACGACGACCTCGCCGAGCTGTGGTGCTGCATCGCCGGCGCGCGCCCGGGCGGCGGCGAGGAGGATCGCCGCGGCGGCGGCGAGGAGGGCACGGGCCCGCAGCCGTCTCACCCTGGCCAGGGCCGACACGGTGCCGGACAGCCGGTCCATCGGCCGCAGGAATCTCAGCCGCCGCGGCGGAGGAACACGAGCACAATCGCGCCGAAGACGATTCGGTACCAGCCGAATCCCTGGAAGTCGTGCGAGCGCACGAACCGGAGGAACGAGCGGATCACGAGCAGCGCCGAGACGTAGGCAGCGACGAAGCCCACGGCGAGCGGTGCCACGTCGCCGCGGTCGAGGAGGTGAATGTCCTTGGCGAGGCTGAAGAGGCTCGCCGCGCTCACGGTGGGCAGCGCCAGGTAGAAGGAGAAATCCGTGGCGGCCGGACGGCTCATCCCGACGAGGAGCCCGCCGACGATCGTGGCGCCGGCGCGGGACACCCCGGGGAAGAGCGAGGCGACCTGCGCCACGCCCACCCAGAGCGCATCCGACCAGCGCGTGGCCTCCACGGTCTCGATCGTGACGGCGCGCGGCCGGCGCTCGATCACGATCAGCAGGATGCCGCCGAGCACGAGCGCGCTCGCGACGCTGAGCGGGTTGAAGAGGTGCTCTTCGATCGCGTGGTGAAAGAGGAGGCCGACGACGGCGGCGGGCACGAAGGCGAGCAGCACCTTGGCGATGAGGTCCCGCGCCGCGCCGTCGTGCGGCGCCCGCACCGCGAGATCCCGCAGCGCCGCCCCGTATTGCCAGAACACAGCCAGGATCGCGCCCATCTGGATGAAGATCTCCATCGTGACCCGCGACGCCTCAGGGTACCCGATCCAGTCGCCAACCAGGATCAGATGCCCCGTCGAGGAGATGGGGAGGAACTCGGTGACGCCCTCGACGATGCCCAGCACGAGGGCCTTCAGCAGCAGCGGCACGGTGGGCTCCTATGCGATCGCCGGGAGGGACTCAAGCCCGCGGCGGTTGACCCGTCCGCGGCGCGGCGGTATCGCATCGGTCGTGAGGCGCGTCGAGCTGAGCGCGGTGCGCATCTGCGAGCGGTGCGGGCGCGGGCGCGCGGAGCTCACCGCCGGCGACGGCACCCTGCTCGCCGTCCCGCTCGACCCGGTGTGCGCCCGCGAGCTCGCCGCCGGCGGCGACACGGACGTCCAATCCCTCGACGCGCTCGTGCTGGCCGGGCTCGAGGCCGCCGGCATCGCGCTGCGCGAGATCGTGCTCGACGTCCAAGCCGGCGTGCTGCGGGCGCTCGTCACCTACGCCCGCGGCAGCGAGGTCGACGTGGCTGGGTGCTCGCCGCAGGAGGGCATTCGCCTGGCGGTGCGCCGGGGGCTGCGGCTCTACGCGACCGACGAGGCCCTCGCCCACGCCGCGGCGCGCCCGGGCACGCGGGGGTCGGAGACGTTCCACTAGCCCTCCCGGGCGTGGCAACGGGCCGGCTGCGACGCTACGCTGCGGGGGCGATGCCGACCGGGCCGGATGCGCTGCCGCGCACGACCGCCGTCCTCGCAGAGGGGATGCGCGAGGGGCTCCACCTCGGCGCGCAGCTCTACGTGTCGCGGGCGGGCACGCCCGTCGCCGACGTTGCGCTCGGGCTCGCCCGGCCCGGCGTGGCGATGACGCCCGAGACGCTCATGCTCTGGTTCTCGAGCACGAAGGCGCTGGTCGCGGTCGCCGTGGCCCAGTGCTGGGAGCGGGGGCTCCTCGACCTCGACGACCCGGTTGCACGGCACCTCCCGGAGTTCGCGGCGCACGGCAAGGAGCGCGTGACGATCCGGCACGTGCTCACGCATACCGCGGGCTTCCGCTGGGCGGATCGCTTCGGGAAGGTCGACGGTCCGTTCGCCGTGTCCTGGGAGGAGAGCCTGCGTCGCATCTGCGAGGCGCCGCTCGAGCCGGGGTGGGTGCCGGGCGAGACGGCCGGCTACCATCCGACGTCGGGCATGTTCGTGCTCGGCGAGATCGTCCGCCGCCGCGACGGGCGCCCCTTCGACCGCTACGTGCGCGAGGCGATCTGCGAGCCGCTCGGCATGCAGGATACCTGGGTGGGCATGCCGCCAGCACGCTACCGCGCCTACGGCGACCGCATCGGGCTCATGCACAACACCGCGACCGGGACACCGCGGCCGCTCAAGCGGCTCGACTCCGAGGAAGTGGCCGCGCGCTGCGTCCCCGGGGCGAACGGCCGCGGGCCGATCCGCGAGCTCGGCTTTCTCTACGAGATGCTCTGCGGGCGCGGCACCCGTGCGGGCGTGCGGCTGCTCTCCCCGCAGGCGGTCGAGGCCCTCAGCGCCCGCCACCGCACGGGCCTCCTCGATCGGTCCTTCGGCATCGTGATCGACTGGGGCCTCGGCTTCATCATCGACGCGGTGATCTACGGGCGCCACGCCTCCCGCCGCACCTTCGGGCACGGCGGCGCGCAGTCCTCGGTCGGCTTCTGCGACCCCGAGCACGCGCTCGTGGTGGCGTGCGTCACCAACGGCATGCCCGGGCGCCTGCGGCACTACCCGCGCTTCGAAGCGATTGCGAGCGCGATCTACGAAGACCTGGGTCTGGCCGCGCCGGGCTCGGCCGGACGACAGCGGGCGATGCCCACGACGGAGCTGGCGTGAGCCTGCCGGCCTGAGGGAGGCGCGTATGCGGCGCGAGATCTTCACCGAGGAGCACGAGCAATTCCGGGCGCAGTTCTGCCGCTTCGCCGAGCGCGAGATCGAGCCCAAGATCGCGCAGTGGAACCGCGAGCGCATCACCGATCGCGCGACCTGGCGGCGCATGGGGGAGGCGGGCTTCCTCGGTCCGGCCATGCCGACGGAGTACGGCGGCGGGGGCGGCGACTTCCTCTACGACGTGATCGTCATGGAGGAGATCGCCCGGCGGCGGGCGCACGGGCTCATGACGGCGGTCCACTCCTCGATCTGCATGCCCTACATCCTCACCTGGGGCACCGAGGAGCAGAAGCGCCGCTGGCTGCCGCCGGCGATCCGCGGCGAGCTGCTGCTCGGCATCTGCATGACCGAGCCGGGCGCCGGCTCGGACCTCGCGAACGTGCAGACGCGCGCGGTGCGCGACGGCGACCACTGGGTGCTGAACGGCACGAAGACGTTCATCTCGCTCGGCCAGCTCGGCGGTCTCTTCATCGTGGTCGCCCGCACCGACCCGCGGGCCGAGCCGCCGCACCGGGGCTTGAGCCTTTTCCTCGTCGAGGCGGATCGACCGGGGTTCGTGCGCGGGCGCAAGCTCGACAAGCTCGGCCTGCACGCGCAGGACACGAGCGAGATCGCCTTCGAGGACTGCCGGGTGCCGGCGGCGAACCTGCTCGGCCGCGAGGGCCAGGGCTTCAAGATGCTCATGGAGAAGCTCCAGCAGGAGCGCATCTGCATCGCGGTCTCGGCGCTCGCCTCCTGCCGGCGCGCGCTCGAGGACACCGTCGCCTACGTGAAGAGCCGGCGCGCCTTCGGCCAGCCGATCGCGGCCTTCCAGAACACCCAGTTCACGCTCGCCGAGCTGGCGACCGAGGTCGAGGTGGGACAGGCCTTCGTCGACCGGCTGCTGGTCTCGCACGTGCGCGGCGAGGACGTCGTGGTCGAGGCGTCGATGGCGAAGTGGTGGACCACCGCCCTCCAGAAGCGGCTCACCGCGGAGTGCCTCCAGCTCCACGGCGGCTATGGCTTCATGCTCGAGTACCCGATCGCGGGCGACTACGCCGACGCCGCCGTCCAGTCGATCTACGCCGGCACCAACGAGATCATGAAGGTGATCATCGCGCGGCGCATGGGCCTCGGGTAGCGGCTGCTTGAGTCGGGCTCGACTTGCGCTTACGCTCGGAAGCCGTATGGGAGAGCGCCGGGTGCCGGGCCCGAAGCCCCGGGCGACGGAGTCGGACGCCCCCTCGGCCGCCGAGTCGTGGGAGCGGCACCGGCGCATCGCGGAGCTCGTGCAGCGCATCCGGCGCACGCGCGCGCTCAGGCTCTCGCCCGAGCCGCGGCCCCGCGCGCGCTGAGCCGTCAGGCCGCGATCTCGCCCGCCCCGAGGCGCACGAAGGCGTCGCGCAGCTCCGCGTACGTGGTCGCGACCGGAAACTCCGGGAAGTCGGCGATCACGTTCGCCGGCGGCCGGAAGAGGATGCCGGCGTCGGCCGCGGCGAGCATCGTCGTGTCGTTGTAGGAATCGCCCGCGGCGACGACGCGGAAGGCGAGCGCCCGCAGCGCCTCCACGGCGCGGCGCTTGCCGTCGGGGATGCGCAGCCGGTAGCCCGTGATGCGCCCGTCGGGCGCCACCTCGAGCCGGTTGCAGAAGAGCGTCGGCCAGCCGAGCTTGCGCAAAAGCGGCGCGGCGAACTGCTCGAAGGTGTCCGAGAGGAGGATCACCTGCGTGCGGCTGCGCAGCCACTCGAGGAAGGCCATGGCGCCGTCGAGGGGCTCGAGCGTCGCGATCACGGCCTGGATGTCGCCGAGCCCGAGGCGGTGCGCGTCGAGGATCGCCAGGCGGGTGCGCATGAGCCGGTCGTAGTCGGGCTCGTCGCGGGTCGTGCGCCGCAGCGCCGCGATGCCCGTGTGCTCGGCGACCGCGATCCAGATTTCGGGCACCAGCACGCCTTCGAGGTCGAGGCAGGCGATCACGCGCGCGGACCGTAGCGGAGCGGATCGGGGAGAACAAGCGCGGCGTTGACCGTCCGCGGCGCGGCCGATAAGAATGCCGCCACCCCGCGTGCCCGAATACACGGAGCGCTTCTTCCGCAGCGGCGCGCTGCGCATCCACTTTCGCGACTGGGGCGATCCCGCGGCGCCGCCGCTGGTGATCGTGCACGGGCTGCGCGATCACTCTCACTCCTTCGATGACCTCGCCCGGGGGCTGCTCGACCGCTTCCACGTGCTCGCGCTCGATCTCCGCGGCCACGGCGACAGCGAGACCACGCCCTACTACGCCTTCGGGCACTTCGTCCTCGACCTCCACAACCTGGTGCGGGCGCTCAGGCTTCGCCGCCCGATCCTCGTCGGGCACTCGATGGGCGGCGAGGTGGTCGCCACCTACGCGGGATCCTTCCCCGACGTGCCCGCGCGCCTCGTGCTCGTCGAGGGCCTGGGCCCGCCCCCCGGGCCGATGGACGACGAGGTGCGTTCGACCGTGGAGGGCTTCGCGCGCATCGACCGCGCGATCGCCGGCCACCCCGGGCTCGCCGACCTCGAGGCCGCCTACCGGCGCCTGCGCGAACGCAACCCGCGGCTCCCGGAGGCGAAGGCGCGGGAGCTCGCGCTGCTCGGGACGCGCGCGCGCGAGGACGGCCGGCTCGAGTGGAAGTTCGACCCGATGCTGGTGACGATGGCGGTGACGGGCCCGTTCAACCTCGAGTACGCGATGGCCTTCTGGCGGCGGATCGCGGCGCCCACCCTCGTCGTCCACGGCGCGGAATCGGGCGAGTTCTGGCACGGGCGGCCGGGGGCGCCCTACCTCGAGCCCGACGATCTCCGCCGTCGGCTCGCGGCCTTCCGCGACGCCCGCTTCGTCGAGATCCCGGGGGCGGGGCACATGGTGCACTTCGACCGCCCGCGCGAGCTGCTGATGGCGATCCGCGAGTTCCTCGACTGAGCTCAGCGCCCGCGCGCCGTGCGCGCGATGAAGTCCACGACGACGCGCGCGAGCTCCTCGCCGCGGTCCTCCTGGAGGAAGTGGCCCGCTCCGGCGATCGTCGTGTGCGGCTGCCCGGCCGCGCCGGGGATCGCCTGCTGGAGGAGACGATCGGCGCCGCGGGTGATCGGATCCCCGTCGCTGAAGGCGGTGAGGAAGGGCTTGCGGAAGGCGCGCAGCCGCTCCCAGGCGCGACGGTTTGCCGCCGAGGCGGGGTCGTCGGGGCGCGTCGGCACGAGCAGCGGGAACTGCCGCGCGCCCGCCTTGTAGCGATCGTCGGGGAACGGGGCGTCGTAGGCTACGATCACCTCCGGCGCAAGCTCGGTGACACAGCCGGAGCGGACGATGCTGCCCACGGGGAAGTCGGGCGTCTCCTGCGAGTAGCGCTGCCAGGCGAGGAAGGCGGGACCGGGCGGCGTGTCGCCCGTCGGCAGGAACGTGTTGGCGGCGACCACGCGCGCGAAGCGCTCGGGCTCCTCGGCGACGAGCCTGAGCCCGATCAGCCCGCCCCAGTCCTGGCAGACGAGTGTCACCTCGGCCAGCGCGAGCGCGGCGATCGCGCCGCGCACCCAGTCGACGTGGCGCTGGTAGGTGTAGTCCTCGCGGCGGACGGGCTTGTCCGAGCGGCCGAAGCCGACGAGGTCCAGGGCGACGACCCGATGGCCCGCCGCCGCGAGCGGAGGGACCATCTTGCGGTAGAGGTACGACCAGGAGGGCTCGCCGTGCAGCAGGAGCACCGGCGCGGCCGCGGGTGGGCCCTCGTCGAGGTAGTGGATGCGGAGCCCGTCCACCTCGACGTAGTGAGGCGCGAACGGGTAGCCGGGGAGCCCGGCGAAGCGGGCGTCGGGGGTGCGCAGCACGTCCATCAGCGTTCCTCCTCGAGCAGCGCGGCGACGAGGGGAGCAGGCATCGGGCGCACGGTACGGCGCTGCCGGAGCCGACACAAGATGCGAGGTCGTTGCATTGCGAGTGCAAGCAGCCTATGGCGCGCCGATGAACGTCCTCCTGGTCACCACCGACCAGCAGCGTGCCGATACGATCGGTGCCTACGGCTGCCGCTTGGGGGCGACGCCCGCCCTCGACCGGCTCGCCGCCGACGGCGTGCGGTTCGAGCTCTGCCGCACGCAGAACCCCTACTGCCAGCCCTCGCGCGCGACGATCCTCACCGGGCGCTACCCCTCGAGCCACGGCGTGCACTCGAACGGCGTCGACTTCCCGCAAGCCGAGGTGGCCACGACGCTCTCGGCGATGCTCGCCGAGGCGGGCTGGACGACCGCGTTCCGCGGCAAGGCGCACTTCGCCTCGACCTATCCCCGCACGCCGACCGGCGCGCTCGAGTCGGTGGAGGGCTCGGCCGCGATGCCCCCTGGGTGGCACGGCCCGTACATGGGCTTCGCCGACGTGGACCTCATCCTCTTCGGCCACCAGATCCATCCCGAGGGAGGCGGCATGCCCGAGCACTGGGGGCCGCCGCCGCGCGGGCTCCACTACGCGCGCTGGCTCTTCCGCGACGGCGAGGAGGCCGGACGGCGGCGGCTCTACCTGATGACACCGGCGGCGGCGCTCCGTCCCTCGCCCGCGCCCGAAACCTGGGCGTCGGCCCTCCCCGAGGAGGATCACCCGACGACCTACGTCGCCGACCGCACGATCGCGTTTCTGCGCACGGTCGACCGCACCCGCCCGTGGTTTTGCTGGGCATCGTTTACCGATCCGCATCATCCGATGGATCCGCCGGCGCCGTGGTGCGACCGCTACACGGCCGCCGACATGATCGTGCCCGAGCGCCATCCGGAGGAATTCGACCGCAAGCCGCCGTTTCACCGCTTCTGGACCCAGGGGCTGCCCGGGGCGATGGCCTGGGCGAATCCGGGCGGCGCGCGCCTCTCGGACCGCGAGCTCGCCGCGCTGATGGCGGGCTACTACGGCATGGTCGCCCAGCTCGATCACGCCATCGGGCGCATCCTCGTGGCGCTCGCCGAGACGGGGCAGGCGGACGACACGCTGGTCGTCTGCACGACCGACCACGGCGAGCTCCTCGGCGACCACCAGATGCTCTTCAAGGGACCGCTCCACTACGATGGGCTCCTGCGCGTGCCGCTCATCGTGCGCGGCCCCGGGGTCGTCCGCGGCGCTCAGGTCGCTGCCCCCGTCGGCACGATCGACCTCGTCCCAACGATCCTCGACCTCGCGGGCCTTCCTATCCCCCCGACCGTCGAGGGGCGCTCGCTCCGTCCGTTTCTCGCCGGAGGAAGCGAGCAGCGCGAGTGGGTGCTCACCGAGAACGACCACGAGATGCAGGTGCAGCTCTATCTCCGCACGATCACGACGCCGCGCTGGGTGTGCACGCGCTACGACACCGTGCCGGGGATGGGCGAGCTGTACGATCGGTCGATCGACCCGGGCGAGCTCGAGAACCGCTGGGACGACCCGGCCTGCGCGGCGATCCGGCGCGATCTGCTCGCCCTCATGGCCGAGGTCGTCAACCCCGCGCCCCGGCGCCTGCGGAACACGGGGTCGCTCGCCTGAGATGGGGATCGCCCCGCCGGCCCACGATCACACCGCGGAGGCGACAGCGCCGGGTGGGATCACCGCGTCGCCCGCGGGGTGGAGGAGCTCCGCGAGCAGCTCGAGGCCGTCGACGAGGCGCGGGCCGGGGCGCGTGAAGTAGGCGGTTCCGTCGACCGCCCACACCGCGCGGGTGCGGACCGCGGGCAGAGCGTCCCACCCCGGGCGGGCGCGGAGCGCCGGCAGCTCGGCGAGTGTCCGCGACACGTCGAAGCCACAGCACGCGAGCACGAGCACGTCGGGTGCCGCGGCGCACACGGCGTCCCAGGCGATCTCGGCCGCATCCGCGCCGGGACGGCCGAGCAGCTCGACGCCGCCCGCGAGCGCCACCAGCTCGGGGTTCCAGTGCCCGGCGCAGAACGGCGGGTCGATCCACTCGAGGAGCGCGCAGCGACGGCGCGGCAGAGCGGCGACGCGCGCGCGGACCGCCGCGATCCGCGCCTCGAGCCTCGCGACCAACGCGGCGGCGCGCTCCTCGAGGCCGAGCACGGCGCCGACCGTGCGCACGTCGCGGAGCACGTCGGCGAGGCTGCGCGGGTCGAGGCTCACCACGCGCGGCGGGCCTGGCAGGTCGGCCACGGCGCGCGCGACGTCGTCGTCGGCGGGGGCGCACACCGAGCACAGGCCCTGGGTGAGCACGACTTGGGGGCGGTAGGGCGCGAGCGATTCGACTGCATAGAGCGCGCCCGTGGGGAGCGCGGCCCGCACGGCGCGGTCGATGGCGGCAGCGGGGAGCGCCGGGTCGATGACCGAGCGGGTCACGCGCGGTCGGTCGCGGATCGCGGGCGGGAAGTCGCAGTCGTGGCTCACGGCGACGAGATCGTCGGCCGCGCCCAGCGCGGCGACGATCTCGGTGGCGGCGGGGACGAGCGAGACGATCCGCACGCGTCCCTCATAGCACGGGTGCTGCGGTGGTGCCGGCGGGCCCGACGTGCGATCATCCGCTGCCTCCCGTGCCGAGCGGTCGAGAGCAGGACGGACGGCGGGGCCCGGCCGGGCCGAGCCGCCGGCTGGTCGTCGGTGCCGCGGCAGCCGAGCGCCTCGCCGTGGCGCGGCGGTGGCTCGTCGACCACGATCCCGCGAGCGAGGTGCTCGTCGTCGCCCCCACGCTCGCCGCCGCCGACGACCTCGTGCGGGCCGCCCTCGGCGAAGTGGGCGCGCGGTTCGGCGTCTACCGCACGACGCTCGACCGGCTCGCCGCGCGGCTGGCGGCACCGGCCCTCGCGCGCGCCGGGCACACGCCGGCGAGCCCGCTCGCGCTCGCCGCGGTGGCCGCGCGGGCGATCCACCGCCTCGCGGCCGCAAGCCGCCTCGGCCGGCTCGGCGCCGTGGCCGACCGCCCCGGCTTTGCGGCGGCGGTCGCACGCACGGCGACCGAGCTGCGCGAGGCCGGGGTCGCGCCGGCCGCGCTCGCCGCGCTGCCTGCTCCGGCGCCGGACCTGGCTCGGCTGCTCGCGGCGCTGGAGGAGGAGCTCGCGGAAGCGAAGCTCGCGGATCGGGCGGGCGTCTTTGCCGCGGCCACGGCGGCGGCGGCCGCGGCGCCGGCGCCGCTCGGCGTGCCGCTCTTGCTCCTCGACCTTGCGCTCGAGGCCGCGTGCGAGGTCGACCTCGTGGCGGCGCTCGTCGCCCGTGCGCCGGCCGTTCTCGCCACCGTCCCGCGCGGCGATGTGCGCACCGAGGAGCGCCTGCGCGCGCTGCTCGGCTGTCCGCCGGAGCCCCTGGGGCCCGCGGGCAGCGGCTCGCTCGCCGCCCTCCAGCGGCACCTCTTCGAGGGCTCGACGCCGCCGCCCGCGGCGCTCGACGGCAGCGTGGTCGTGCGGTCTTCGCCCGGCGAGGCGCGCGAGTGCGTCGAGATCGCGCGCACCCTCCAGGCGGAGGCGGCGCGCGGCGTCCCGTTCGATCGTATGGCCGTGCTCCTGCACGCGCCCGCCGAGTACGCCCTCCACGTGGAGGAAGCGCTGCGCCGCGCGGCGATCCCGGCCTACTTCGTCCGCGGCACGCGCCGACCGCATCCAGCCGGCCGCGCGCTGCTCGCGCTGCTCGCCTGCGCGGCCGAGGGTCTCTCCGCGCACCGGTTCGCGGAGTATCTCTCGCTCGGCCAGGTGCCCGACCCGGGCGCCGCCCCTGCGGGCGACGACGGCTTTGTGCCGCCGGCGAGCGACCTCCTGCCGCCCGATGCCGCGCTCCCACCCACGGCGCAGGACGACGCCCCCGTCCCCGAGCCCGACGACGCGGCCGTCGTTGCCGGCACGGTCCGCGCGCCCTGGCGCTGGGAGCGGCTGCTCGTCGACGCGGCGGTGATCGGCGGGCAGGCGCGCTGGCGGGAGCGGCTTGCGGGGCTCGAGGCCGAGCTTCTAAGGCGGCGCGACGCGCTCGCGGAGGAGGGCGACGAGGCGCGCGCCGCGCAGCTTGCGCGCACGCTCAGCGACCTTGCGCACCTCCGCGCGGTGGCCCTCCCGCTCATCGACCGGCTCGCCGCGCTCCCCGAGCGCGCCCCGTGGGGCGAGTGGCTCGCCCACCTGCGCGCGCTCGCCGTGGCGGCGCTGCGCGCGCCGGCGCCGGTCCTGGGAACCCTCGCGGAGCTCGAGCCGATGGCGCCCGTCGGTCCCGTGGGGCTCGACGAGGTCCGGCTCGTGCTCGATCCGCGGCTGCGCGAGCTTGCCGTGATGCCCGCCGGCCGGCGCTACGGGGCCGTATTCGTCGCCCCGATCGAGGCTGCACGCGGGCTCGTCTTCGACGTGGTCTGCATCCCGGGGCTGGCGGAGCGGATCTTCCCGCGCAAGATCATCGAGGACCCGCTGCTCCCGGATGCGGCGCGGGCTGCGCTCGGCGAGGGAAAGCTTGCGACGGCGGCGACGCGCGTGGCCAAAGAGCGGCTCGCGCTGCGCCTCGCCGTGGGTGCCGCTGCCGCCCGCGTCGTTCTCTCCTATCCGCGTCTCGACCTCGAGCAGGCGCGGCCGCGCGTGCCGTCTTTCTATGCACTCGAAGTGCTGCGGGCGACCGAGGGCCGGCTGCCCGGGTTCGAGGAGCTGGCGGCGCGCAGCCCGGAGCACGCGGGCCGGCTTGGCTGGCCAGCACCAGAGCGCCCGGAGGAGGCGATCGACGACGCGGAGTACGACCTCGCGCTGCTCGCCCCGCTGCTCGACGGGGACGCGGCCGCCGCGGTGGGTGCCGCCGCCTACCTGCTCGGGGCGAACCCGCACCTGGGGCGCGCGCTGCGCGCGCGGGCGCGGCGCTGGCTGCGGCGCTGGACGCCGAACGACGGGCTCGTCGATCCCGCCGCGCGCGCCCGGGCGGCGCTCGCCCGGCACACGCTCGCCGCGCGGTCCTTCTCGCCGACCGCGCTCCAGCACTTCGCCGCCTGCCCGTATCGGTTCTTCCTCCAAGCGATCCAGCGGCTCGCGCCGCGCGAGGAGGCTGCCGCAGCCGAGACCCTCGACCCGCTCACCCGCGGCGCCCTCGTCCACGAAGTGCAGTTCGCGACGCTCACCCGCCTGCGCGCCGCGGGGCTCCTGCCCGTGCGGCCCGTGACCCTCGCGCGCGCCTGGGAGGTGCTCGACGCGGCCCTCGATCGGGTCGCGGCCTCCTATCGCGACGCCCTCGCCCCGGCCATTCCCCGCGTCTGGGACGACGGCATCGTCGCCGTGCGCGCCGATCTGCGCGAGTGGCTGCGGCGCGAGGCGGAGGCGACCGACGGCTGGGTGCCGGAGCGCTTCGAGCTGTCCTTCGGAATCGTCGACCGTGACCGGCCGGACGCCGATCCCGCGAGCGTGCGCGAGCCCGTGCTGCTGCCCGGTGGGCTCCGGCTCCGCGGCGCCATCGACCTGGTCGAGCGGCGCGCCGACGGCATGCTGCGCGTCACCGACCACAAGACCGGACGGCCGTGGGCGAAGCCGGGCGTCGTCGTCGGCGGCGGGCAGACGCTCCAGCCGCTGCTCTACGCGCTCGCCGCGGAGCGGCTGCTCGGGGCCCCGGCCTGGGCGGGACGCCTCTACTATTGCACGGCCGACGGCGGCTACGCCGAGCGCGTGGTGCGCATCGACGAGAGAAGCCGCGCGCTCGCTGCGGAGGTGGCCGGCGTGATCGACGGGGCGCTGCGCGCGGGCTTCCTTCCCGCGGCCCCGCTGCCCGGCGCCTGCGCGCGCTGCGACTACCGGCCCGTGTGCGGCCCGCACGAGGAGCTGCGCACGGCGCGCAAGCCGCCCGGGCGCCTGCGCGATCTCGCGCGGCTGCGGGCGCTGCCGTGATGGCGCTCGCCGACGAGACGGAGCGCGAGCGCATCCGCACCGACCTCCACACGACGCTCGTCGTCGAGGCGGCCGCGGGGACGGGAAAGACGAGCGCGCTGATCGGCCGCATCGTCGCCGTGCTCATGGCCGGCCGCGCGCGGCTCGACCAGATCGTCGCGGTCACCTTCACGGAGGCGGCCGCGGGGGAGCTCAAGCTCAGGCTGCGCGCCGAGATCGAGCGAGCCCGGCGTGACCCGGCGACGCCGCCAGACGCACGCGCCCGCCTGGATGCGGCGCTGCCCCAGCTCGAGGAGGCGCGCGTCGGGACGATCCACTCCTTCTGCGCCGACCTCCTGCGCGAGCGGCCGCTTGCCGCCGGCGTCGACCCGCTCTTCGAGGTCGCCGCCGAGGACGTGAAAGCCGATCTCCTCGACCGCGCCTTCGACCGCTGGTTCGAGCGGCGGCTCGCCGATCCGCCCGAGGGCCTGCGACGGTTTCTCCGCCGGCGCTGGCGCGACGAGCCGGTGCGCGCGAGGCTCCGCCGCGCCGTGGACGAGCTCGTCGAGCGTCGGGACTACCCCGCGCCCTGGACCTGCGCGCCGTGCGAGCGGACGCGCGCGATGACGGCGCTCGTGGACGAGATGGCGGCGCTTGGCGCCCTGGCCACCCGCGGCGATCCCGAGGACTGGCTTACGCGCTCGCTCGCGGAGATCGGGCGGTTCGCCGAGGAGGAGCGGCGGCGCGCGGCCGTGCGCGGCGAGGACCCCGACGGCCTCGAGGCCGCGCTCGCCGGTTTTGCTCGCGCCCGGCACTGGCAGTGGACCGGCCGGCAGGGCGGGCCGCCGCAGGCCGCGCTGCGCGAGCGACGCGATGCGCTGCGGGCGCGGCTCGAGGCCTTCGTGCGGGACGCCGAGGCCGACCTCGCCCCGCGGCTGCGCGATGCGCTGTGGGAGGTGGTCGCAGCCTACGAGGCGCTCAAGGCGCGCGCCGGCTGCCTCGACTTCCTCGACCTCCTGCTGCGCGCGCGCGACCTCGTGCGCGACGATTCCGCCGTCCGCCGCGAGCTGCAGACCCGCTTCACGCACCTCTTCGTCGACGAGTTCCAGGACACGGACCCGCTCCAGGTGGAGCTGCTCCTCCTGCTGGCGGCGGACGATCCAGCGGAGCAGGACTGGCGTCGCGTGCGTCCGGTGCCGGGCAAGCTCTTCCTGGTGGGCGATCCCAAGCAGTCGATCTATCGCTTTAGGCGGGCGGACGTGGACCTCTACCGCGCGGTGTGCCGCCAGCTCCTCGCCGCGGGCGCCCGGCGCGTCGAGCTCACGGTGAGCTTCCGCGCGGTGCCCGCGCTGCAGGAGGCGGTGAACGCTGCCTTCGGGCCGCGCATGGAGGACGCGGCGCCGAGCCAGGCGGGCTACGTGCCGCTGCGGCCGTGGCGGCCGGCCGCCGCGGACCAGCCCGCCCTCATTGCGCTTCCCGTCCCGGCGCCCTACGGGCCCTACGGCCGCATCACCGACCGGGCGATCGAGGCGTCGCTCCCCGATGCCGTGGGCGCCTTCGTCGAGTGGCTCGTCGGCGCGAGCGGCTGGACGGTGACCGAGCGCGAGCGCCCGGAGGTGCGCGTGCCGATCGCGCCGCGGCACGTCTGCCTCCTCTTCCGCCGCTTCCGCTCGGGACGCGTCGACGTGACGCGTCCGTACCTGCGCGCGCTCGAGAGCCGCCGCGTCCCGCACGTCCTCGTCGGCGGCGCGGCGTTCCACGCGCGCGAGGAGATCGAGGCGCTGCGCAACGCGCTGCGGGCGATCGAGCGGCCCGAGGACGAGCTGATGGTCTTTGCCACGCTGCGCGGCCCGCTCTTCGCCCTCGACGACGGGACGCTCCTTGCCTTTCGCACGGAGGTGGGCTCGCTGCACCCCTTCCGCCGGCTCCCCGACGACCTCCCCGCGCCGCTGCGCGCGGTGGGCGAGGCGCTCGCGCTCCTCGCCGAGCTCCACCGCGGGCGCAACCACCGGCCGTTCGCCGACACGATCGCGCGGCTGCTCGATGCGACCCGCGCGCACGCGGGGTTCGCGATCTGGCCGACGGGCGAGCAGGCGCTCGCCAACGTGAGCCGCCTCCTCGACCTCGCGCGCCGGGCGGAGCGCCGCGGGACGACGTCGTTCCGCGCCTTCGTCGAATGGCTGATCGAGGAGGCCGAGCGCAACGAGGCGAGCGAGGCGCCGATGGTCGAGGAGAGCGTCGAGGGCGTTCGCTTGATGACCGTGCACCGGGCGAAAGGGCTCGAGTTCCCCGTGGTGATCCTCGCCGACCCGACCGCGCGCGAGGTGCCGCGGGAGCCCGCTCGCTGGGTCGATGCGGCGCGCGGGCTCTGCGCGATGCGGCTCGCCGGCTTGACGCCGCCCGACCTTCGCGCGCACGCGGCCCACGAGCTCGCCCGCGAGCGCGAGGAGGCGCTGCGCGTGCTCTACGTCGCCGCCACGCGCGCGCGCGACCTGCTCGTCGTGCCGGTCGTCGGCGAGGGCCGCATCGACGGCTGGCTCGCGGCGCTCGATTCGGCCGTCTACCCCGACCCGGCGGAGGTGCGCCGCCCGCTTTCGCGCACGCCGCCGGGCTGTCCCGTCTTCGGCGACGACACGGTGTGCGTGCGCCCGCAGCGCGTGCGGTGCGACGGTGCCGTGGTGCCGGGGCTCCACCGCCCGCGCGCGGGCGCGCACGGCGTCGTGTGGTGGGACCCCGCGGTGCTCCGGCTCGGCGTGGAGGAATCCGTGGGGCTCCGCCAGCAGCGGCTCCTCGAGGTCGACGAGCGCGGGATGCGCTCGGCGGACGGCGTGCGCGCGCAGGCCGCGTGGCAGGAAGCGCGGACGGCGGTGCGCGCGCGGGCGAGCGCGCCGAGCCTGCGCGTCGTCGCGGCGACGGAGCGTGCGGCGGCCGGCGGGGTGGCCGCGGAGGAGGTCGCGGTCGAGACGGTGCCCGCGGTCGCGGGCCGCCCGCACGGCCCGCGCTTCGGCACGCTCGTGCACGCGCTCCTCGCGGTCGTGCCGCTCGGGGCCGAGCCGGCCGCGGTGGGCGCGCTCGCCGCGCTCGAGGGCCGGGTGCTCGGTGCGTCGGAGGAGGAGGTCCAGGCGGCGGCCGACGCCGTCGCGCGCGCGCTCGCGCATCCGCTGCTTCGGCGCGCCGCCGCGGCCGGGTGCTGCCGGCGCGAGGTGCCGGTGGCGCTCGTGCTCGACGACGGCACGCGCGTCGAGGGGGTCGTCGACGTCGCGTTTCGCGAGACGGTGCCCGAGCCGCGCTGGACGGTCGTCGACTTCAAGACCGATGTCGCGCTCGAGGCCCGTCTCGCGGAGTACCGGCGGCAGGTTGCGCTCTACGTCGCGGCGATCGCCCGGGCTGCGGGCGAGCCGACATCGGGCGTGCTGCTGCGCGTGTGAGTCGCCGGGGCGCGCGGCGGCGGCTCGCGTTCGAGCAGCCGCGGGATGAGCGCGTCGAGGTCCCGGTCGGTGAGGAAGCGGTCGTGGCGCGTCACCGTCCCGTCGCGCACCAGAAAAGTCGCCGGGACGCCGCGGTCGAGCAGGGCCTCGAGCGCGTGCTCCTGACCCGGTGCGACCGCGTAGACGTCGTAGTCGATGCCCCAGGCACGCGCGAGCGCGCGCACGTCGCCCGGATCCTCGACGTCGACCATCACCGCGAGCACGCGCAGGCCCGCGCTGCGCCACCGGCGCAGGGCCCGCCCGAGCACCGGCACCTCGGCGCGGCACGGGGGGCAGTAGCTCGCCGCCATCGCCACGAGCGCCGGCCCGCGGCCCACGATGTCGCCGAGGCGGCGCGGGGGCGCACCCGACGCGGTGACGCGCAGCTGGAGGACGTCGGCCGCGAGCATCGTCGTCGGGACGAGGAGCGCAGCGAGCGCCGCGAGGAGCGCGGCCCGGGCGGCTTGCATCGCCCTCCAGGTAGCATGTTCGCCCTGCGGGCGTCATGGTGGCGACGGAAGGACCGGGGGCATCTGTGGCTTGCGTCGGTCCGGCCCTCCCGCGCCGCGGGGTCCGAGAGCAAGGCCCGCGCCAGGACCGTGGGTCCGCAGCCGAGGCGCGGCCGGTGTGTCAGCGCTGTCCGGGCATGTGCCAGGCTGCACCGCACGCGGCGATGGCCCGGTGGCGGAGGGCGTGCTACCTCTCAAGTGGTGCCGCCGGCCTGCCGAGAACGGGAATGAGCGCCATGGTTGCTCGCGGCTCGCTCGGCCTCCTCGTTCTCCTCGCCACGGCGACAGGCGCGCTCGCCGGCGCGGGGGCAGACAAGGGCTGGGGGCCGCTCATCGAGCGGCTCGTGGCCGACGGCCTGCCGCGCGAGCGCGTGGAGCAGGTCTTCGCCGATCCGCGCATGCCGGCGTTTACGGGCATCGAGTTCTCGGGTCGCACCCCCAAGGAGCCCCTCTCGCGCTACCGCGGCTTCCTGCGCCCCGCAGGCGTTGCGGCGGCGCGGCGCTGCCTCGCCGCGCACGCGCGCGCCTTCGAGGCCGCCGCCGCCCGCGGCGTCCCGGCGAGCCTGCTCGCCGCGATCATGACCATCGAGAGCGCCTGCGGGCGCAGCACCGGCACGAACCGCGTGCTCTACCGGCTCGCGCGCCTGGCGATGGCGAACGAGCCCGGCAACGTCGCCGAGAACTTGGCGCGGCTCGCCGGCACGGTGGAGCCCGCGCGCGTCGCGGCGCGCGCCCGCTACCTCGAGGCGACCTTCTATCCCGAGGTGCGGGCGGCCTTCGCCATGGCGGACCGACTCGGTGTCGATCCGCTCGAGCTGCGCGGCTCGGAGGCCGGGGCATTCGGCTACCCGCAGTTCCTGCCGCGCAACTACCTCGAGGCCGGTGTCGACGGCGACGGCGACGGGCGCGTGAGCCTCTTCGACGACTTCGACGCCGCGGCGTCGTGCGCGAACTTCCTCGTCCAGCACGGCTGGCGGCCCGAGCTGAACGCGGCGGCGCGCCGCGGCGTCCTCTGGGAGTACAACCGCTCCGATGCCTACGTCGACACGGTGCTCGCGCTCGCCCACCGGCTCGAGACGCCCGCGCGGCAGGTAGCCTCGCGCCATCGGCCGCGTCCGCGGGCGCATCGCCGCGCCACGTAGGCGGCCCGGGCGCTCGCGCCGCGGCTACGCACCGCGCTTGGGCGTGCCGCTCGCGGCGCGCGCCGGCAGGGCGAGCAGGTCGGCCAAGGCGCGCGTGCGCGGACGAGCCTGCTGCAGCAGGGCGGGATCGGCGAGGGAGGCCGCGAACGCGTCGGCCGCGGCCGCGTCGTCGGCGATGAGGCAGATGGTGGGGACGGGCGCGAGCGCGGCGAGGCGCGCCACCAGCGCGTAGCCGTCGCGCCGCGGCAGGGCGAGATCGACGATCACGACGGTGGGCCGCACCATCTCGAGGAGGTCGTCGGCCTGCTTTGCGTCCCACACCATCGACACGACCATGCCGGCCTGGAGGAGCGCCTGGCGCAGCGCCATGAAGTCGTCGGCATGCGTGCCGGCGGTGAGGACCTTCGTGCCGCGCGCGGCGTGCGGGGCAAGCGCCGCGGCGATCCGCGGCGGGTCGAGCGGGTGCGTTGCCACCTCGATCGCGCCGAGCATGAGCACGCGGCCGTCGGCGAGTCCGATGCAGCCGCGGAGGGCGAGCGTCGGATCGGCGGCCCGCAGCGCGCCGAGCGCCTCGAGCGCACCCGGTGCGGCGAGGTTCGCGAGCACGCAGGCGGGCGCGATCTCCGCGACGCGGGCGACGAGATCCGCCTCGGACGGGTCGAGGACGGTCGCCGAAGCGCCGTCGGCTGCCCAGTCGCGCTCGACGTCGAGCACGAGGACCGCCGCCGTGCGCGCCCGGCTTGGTGCCGGGGCGCTCGTCGCGGGCGCGGCCGCCGGCTTGCCAGGCTCGGGGGCCGGCGCGCGCTCGGCGCGCCCGGCTTCGAGGGCGGCGGCGCGCCGCTCGGCGTCGGCGAGGAGCCCCTCGAGCCGCGCGCGCTCGGCCTCGGCCTCGCGGCAGCGTGCCTCGAGCTGCTCGACCTGGGCGCGGCTTGCGGCGAGCTGCTCCTCGAGGCCGGCGATGACGTGCTCCGCCTGGCCGAGCGCGGCGCGCGCCTGCGCCTGCGCCGCCGCGGCCGCGCGGGCCTCCTTCTCTGCGCCGGCCGCCTCCGCGCGCTCGAGCGCGGCGATCAGGCGATCGCGCTCTTCCATGGCGGCGGCGAGCGAACCCTCGAGCGCTTCGACGCGCGCGGCGGCGGGGCGAGCCTTTTCCAGATCGGCGGCGAGGCGGGCGCAGGTGGCCTCGGTCACCTCGAGGATGCCCCGCAGCCGATCGACCTCGGCGGCGAGCGCGGCGGCGACGCGCGCGCGCTCGGCGAGCTGGCTCGCGACCTGGCTCAGCAGGCGATCGCGGTCGGCGATGAGACGCGCCACCTCGGACGGCAAAGCCTGCGCGGCGGAGCCGTCGCCCGCGACGGAAGGCGCACCGGCTGGCGGGTCGGAGCCCGACGGGTCCAGATCGGGCAGCGGATCGGCGAGCGCCACGGGCTCCGCCTGCGGCAGCGCCCCGGTCGGAGCCAGCGCCTGGGCCTGTGCCTCGTCGAGTGACCGGCGCGCGGCAGCGGACACGGCCATGAGTGCGAACAGTCTCGTGCAACCGGTGTGCCGCCAGCGCACGCGGCAACCGTCGCCGGTGCCGAGGCGCGGCGCCGGCGCGCCGGCAAATCGCTGACGATCGCGCGTCGCGGTGGAGCTCGGCCGAACACTTTCGTGCGCCCCGGCCCGCGGCGTCTGCATGGGCGTCGGCAAAGCGCCGTGCGTTGTCGCGCGCGGGCTGCCTGCGCTATCTGAACCGACAGGGACGGGTCACGGCCTCGATGCCGGCGCGCGCCTACGTGCTCACCCGCTTTGCCGTCCTGCGCCTGCTCGCGCTCGTCTACGCGGTCGCCTTCCTGGTGCTCGTGCGCCAGGGGGAACCGCTGATCGGCCGCGACGGGCTCCTGCCGGCTGCGGCGTACCTCGCGCGCGTGCACGCCGCGCTCGGCGCGCGCGCCTACCGCGCGCTGCCGACGCTCTTTTGGCTCGACTGCTCGGATGCGACGCTGCGCGCGGCGGCGTGGGCAGGCCTCGGGCTCGCCATCGTGGCGCTGCTCGGGGCGACCAACGCGCTCCTCCAGCTCGCGCTCTGGGCGCTCTACCTCTCGTTCGTGCAGGTGGGTCAGCTCTTCTGGGGCTACGGCTGGGAGACCCAGCTCTGCGAGACGGGATTCCTCGCCATCTTCCTCTGCCCGGTGCGGACGCTCGGGCCGCTTGCCGGCGCGCCGCCCGAGCCCGTCATTTGGCTGCTCCGCTGGCTCATCGCCCGCATCATGCTCGGCGCCGGGCTCATCAAGCTGCGCGGCGATCCCTGCTGGCGCGCGCTCACCTGCCTCGTCTGGCACTACGAGACGCAGCCCGTGCCGAACCCGGTGAGCTGGCTGCTCGCGGCGCAGCCGCGCTGGCTTGCGATCGCCGGCGCGCTCTTCAACTTCGTCGTCGAGCTGGGCGCGCCCTGGTTCGTCTTCGGCCCGCGACCGGCGCGCCTCGCGGCCGGCCTCCTCCTGGTGACCTTCCAGCTCACGCTGATCGTAAGCGGCAACCTCTCGTTCCTCAACTGGCTCACGATCGTGCCGGCGCTCGCCTGCTTCGACGACGCCGCCTTTGGCCGCCTCTGCCCCCGGCGCCTGCGGGCGTGGATCGCGGCGCGCACGGCGGCGGGCGCATCGTCGCGCGCGCAGCGCACGGCGGCGTGGATGCTCCTCGTGCTGGTCGCGGTGCTCAGCATCGCGCCGGTGCAGAATCTGCTCTCGCCGCGGCAGATGATGAACGCCTCCTTCGACCCCCTTCACCTGGTCAACACCTACGGCGCGTTCGGCACCGTCGGCCGGGAGCGCGACGAGGTGATCCTCGAGGGCACACGCGACGCCCACCCGGGCCCCGAGACGCGCTGGGCGGAGTACGAGCTGCCCTGCAAGCCGGGCGACGTGCGCCGCCGGCCGTGCTTCGTCTCGCCCTATCACTACCGGCTCGACTGGCAGATGTGGTTCGCGGCGATGTCCTCGATCGACCGCGAGCCGTGGCTCGTCCACCTGGTCTTCGAGCTGCTGTGCGGGAACCGGGGCGTGCGCCGGCTCTTCGCGGTCGACCCCTTCGCCGCCGCGCCGCCGCGCTGGATCCGCGCCGAGCTCTACCGCTACCGCTTCACGCGGCCCGGTGACGGGAGCCCCGACTGGTGGGTGCGCACGCGCGTGGGGACCTATCTGCCGCCGGTTTCGCTGGACTCGCCGGAGCTGCGCGCCTACCTCCGCGCGCACGGCTGGCGGGACGTGTGCGCCTCACCGCCGGGCTGAGCAGCGCGGCGCGCGCCGGCGCTCGCGCGGGACGGCGAGGCCCCGTTCGCCGTTCATGCGCCGAAAGGGCGAAGGCCGCGCGCGGCCGTTGGCCGCCGCGACGGCGCGGCGCCGGCGGGCGATCGCCGCGCGGATGCTCTCCGCCTCGAGGTCGAGCGCGTGACAGACGTTCACGAACGCGAAGGGCTCGGTGGCGTCGTCCGAGGCGAGCCACGCCTCCGCCTCCGCCACGAGGCCTGCGTTCTCGGCGCGCGCGCCCGGGGCGCGCAGGAGCGTCCACACGACGTCCTCGAGCACGGCGAGCATGAGGCGGCGCTCGGGCTGGAGCCGGGCGAGCCCCATCGCCTCAGTCGGCATCTCTGGGGAAGAGCTGGCGCATCTCGGTGCGCAGCGCCTCGAGGCGCTGATAAACCTGGGCGGCCTTGGCGAGCTGCGCCGGGGTGAGGATTCCGCGCAGGTCGAGCGCCGCGGCGACCCACTCCTGCGTGAGTTGCTGGCGGAGCGAGACGAGCTGCTGCACGTTCGGTGCGAGGTCCGCCGCCTGGACGGACCCCGGTGCCAGCAGCCGGGCCGCGAGCGCGTCGTTGGCCGCGTGCATCTGCTGGAACAGCGACTCGAGCGTCGGGCGGTGCCGTGCCATGACCGTGCGCACCTGCGCCTTCTGATCCGCGGTGAGGTCGACCGCCCGCAGCAGCAGGGGAAACAGCATCCCGGGCCGGTCGCCTCCGGCCATCTCGGGGTCGAAGCCCTTGCCGAATCCGTGCGCGAAGACCGTCGTCACGGCGCCGGCGAGCAGCGCCGCCGCAGCGAGCATCTTCCATGGTGGGCTCATTTGTTCCCTCCGAGCACGGCGTCGACGTCGTCCCCACACCCCTCCGCGGACCACTCGCACGGGAACGGCTCCTCGAGCGCCGCCGCGAGCAGCTCGTTGTCGCTGCCGCGGAGCGCGGCGAGCTCGGCTACGGTGCCGGTGTCCCCCGGGCCGCCCGCTGCCGGGTGCCGGCGGGGCGGCAGGACGACGGCCGCGAGCAGCCCCGCGGCGAGCGCGAGGCCGCCGGCCGCCGCGGCGAGCCAGCGCCCGCTCCGCTCGGGCGGTGGGGGCGGCGGGGGCTCGCGAAGCACGCGGACGATGCGCGCGATGTCGCCGGTGAGCCGCCGCATCCGGCCCGCGCACAGCGCGCAGTCGCGCAGGTGGGCCTGCGCGGCGCGATCCCCGTCGCCCTCGACGAGGGCGAGCAGCATGCGCTCCGGGAGACAGGCGATGTCCGGGTCGGTCATGGCTCCCCTCCCAGCTCGCGCCGGAGGTGGCGGACGGCGCGGAAGAGGTGGCGCTTGGCGCTCCCCTCCGCCACGCCGAGCGTCTCGGCGACCTCGGCCGTCGACCACCCCTCGACGTGGCGGAGCAGAAAGACCTCCCGCTGCCGACGCGGGAGCTTGCGGAACGCGGCCCAGATGCGCCGGCGCTCCTCGAGGGCCGCCACCGCTTCCTCGGGCGTCTCACCGGCGGCGGCGAAGCCCTCCTCGTCGAGGGCCGGCCAGCCGCGTCCCCACCAGCGCCACCAGCGCGAGCGCAGGCGATCACGGCAGGCGTTGATCACGACGCGAGTGACCCAGCGGTCCCACGCCGTCGGCGCCGTACGCTCGCGCGCGCGGAACAGCTTGACGAACACCTCCTGGGCCACCTCCTCGGCCTCGTCCGGATCGACGAGCAGGAGCCGGCAGAGCCGGCGCACACGCGCGGCCTGCCCGCGGTGCAGCTCCTCGTACGACGGTTGCGACTGGGCGATCCGCACTGCCTTCCCTGACGAGCGCAGGCGCCGCGGCGTTGACCGGGGCGGTGGCATGCGCCCACCCCTATCCCAGCCGCGGCTGCCTGGCACTCCCCATTGACGGGCTCGGGCGCACGCACTACCAAGCCCATGTGCCCTCAGCCGACGGGCCGCGCGCCTCCGCTGCCTGGTCGTGGGCCGGCGGGCTCCCGGCATGGCTCGCGCGCCATCGCCGGCTGGTCGCGGTCGTCGCCTTGGCGCTCGTCGTGCGCGCGCTCCTGCCCGTCGTCCTCCGACGCGTGCTCGTAGCGCAGGCATCGAAGGCGCTCGGGGCGCCCGTTACGATCGGCGACGTCGACCTCGCGCTCTGGCGCTGCGGCGTGGCGCTCGACGACGTCGCAGTGCGGGCTCCCGGAGCCGAGGCGGCAGCGCCGCCGCTGATCGGCTGGAAGCGCCTCGCGCTCTCCGTGCGTTGGCTGCCGCTGCTGCGCCGGACGATCGCGCTGCGGACGTTCACGCTCGACGGTGCGCGCCTCGCCCTCGAGCGGGGCGCGGACGGCACGTTTAACCTCGCGGCGCTTCTGCCGCCGCCGGCGCCCGCCTCGGCGGCGGCGGGCGAGGCCAAGCCCGCGGCAGGTGCCGGCTGGAGCGTGGGCGTCGATCGGCTCATGATCCGCGACGCGCAGGTCCGTTTTCACGACGGTGCGGTCCCAGAGAGCGAGCCCGTCGACGTGGAGCTGCCCGCTGTCGATGCGCGGGACGTGGCCCTCCGCGCGGGGCTCTACGGCGAGCCTGCGCAGGCGCGGCTGGCGGCCCGCGTGGGTCGGGGGACGCTCCGGGTCGATGCGCGGCTCGCGCTCGCGGCCGACGGCGGGATCGCGCTCACGAGCGAGGTGCGCGCGAAGCGCCTGCCGCTCGAGCCGGCGCGGGTCTACGTGCCCCACGTCGGCTGGCGCGCGCTGCGCGGCATGCTCGCGGCGGCGCTTCGCTATCGCTGGACGACCGGCACAGAGAACGCGGCCAGCGGCACCGTGTGGCTCACGGATGTCGGCATCGAGGTGCCCGGGCTCGCCGAGCCGGCGCTCGCCTGGAGGCGGCTCGCCGTCGCCATCGGCGCGCTCGACCTCGCCTCCCGCCGGGTCGTCGTGCGCGCGGTCGATCTCGAGGGTCCGGCTGTCGTGCTGCGGCCGGGAGCGGCGACGCCCCTGCCGCTCCTCGCCGAGGCTGCGTCTGCGAGCGCCCCAGCCGACCCGCCGCCGGCCGCGCCGTGGCGCTGGGTGGTGGGCGCGGTCAGGGTGACCGACGGCCACGTCCACCTGCGCGGTGCGGCGCCCCTCGACGTGGGACTCGGGCTCGAGGCGGAAGGCCTCGCGGGAGATGCGGCCGCCGCCCCCGCGCACGTGAAGCTCGCGCTCGCTGCGGGCGAGGGGTCGGTCGGCGTCGACGGCGCGCTCGGCGTGGTCCCCGTGAGCTTCGACGGGGCGATCACCGTCGAGCGGCTGGATCTCGCACCGGTCGTTGCCGCCTTCGGTGCGCTTACGCCCGGTCTCCTCCAGAAGGGGCAGCTTGGCGCCGCGCTCAGGGTCGCCGCCAGCTCGGCCCCGGCGGGAACCGTGCGCGTGACGGGGTCGCTCACGCTGCGCGAGCCCTGGCTGGCGGCGGCCGATCCGCACGAGTTTGCGGCGGGCGCGCGCGCGCTCGACGTGCGCATCGACGAGATCCGCGTCCCCGGCGTGCTCGCGCCACGGGAGGCCCCGGGTGAGCCGATCGGCGTCCGGCTCGTCACCCTCGCGCTGGATGCGCCCTCCGTGCAGCTTACCCGCGCGGCTGACGGCCTCGTGCTGCCGCCGCTCGTACCGGTGAAGGCGCCGCCTCCGCCGCCGCCTGCGGCCGCCGCGCGGCCGGCCCCCGGCGTCGACGTGCGCGTCGGCCGGGTGAGCGTGCGCGACGGATACCTCGCCGTGACCGATCGCACAGTGACGCCCTTCTACACGGGCGATTTGCGCGCGCTCGCCCTCGACGTCGAGGACCTGCGCTGGCCCGCGCTCGCCATGCGCCGCCTGCGCTTTGCGGCGACCGGGGCCGAGAAGGGCCGCATCGAGGTGACCGGCCGCCTCGCGCCGAGCGGCGGCGAGCTCGACGTGAACGGCCGTGAGATCGCGCTGCGGCCGTTCAATCCCTACGCGACCGCGTTCTCGGCCTACAGCGTGCGCCGCGGCCGGCTCACGCTGGCAGCGAAGGCCGTCTTCGGGCCGGGGGGCTACGACGCCCACACGGCCCTCACGCTGCACGACTTCGACCTCGCCAGCCGCGCGGGAGATCCGCTCTTCGAGGGCCAGTTCGGCATCCCGCTCTCCGTGGCGCTCGCGCTGCTGCGCGACGTGCGCGGCAACATCGCGCTCGACGTCCCGGTCGAAGCCGACGCGGCCGGGACGCGGGTCGGCGTGCTTACGGTGATCGGCCAGGCACTGCGGCGGGCGCTCCTGAACGCGCTCGCCTCTCCCCTCAAGCTCGTGGGTGCCGTCTTCGGCAGCGGCGAGGGGAAGGCGGCTGCGCCCGCGCCGATCCTCTTCCGCCCGGGCCGCGCGGAGCTCACCGCCGCAGGCGACGCGCAGGTGCGCGAGCTCGCCGGCGTCCTCGCCAGCCGTCCGGGCGTCGCCGTGACGCTCGCCGCAGCCCCGGGCGCAGCCGACGTGAGCTGGCTGCGCGAGCAGGCGCTGCGGGCGGCGCTCACCGCGCCGCAGGGGCTGCTCGGCACACTGCGGACGCTCGGCGATCGCGGCACGCGGCAGCGCGTGGCGGCCGCGCTCGAGGCGCGCGCCCACGACCAGCCCGGGACGCTCGATGCCGACGACGCGGCCGCGCTCGCGCGCTGGCTCGCCGAGCGCCCCCCGCCGCCGGCGGCCGAGCTGCGCGCGCTCGCGGCGGCCCGCCTCGACCGCGTCGCGAGCCTCCTTCGCGACCGCCACGGCATCGAGCCCGGCCGGGTCGTGTCCAGCCCACCCGCAGCCGAGCCCGCGGGCGAGCTGCCGGCGGTGCAGGTGACCCTCGGGGCCGTGGGCGGGACCTCGTGACCCTGCGGCCGACGCTCGCGCTCTTGCGCGAGGTGGCGGCCCAGTGGCAGCGCGACCGCGCGCTCGCGCAGGGGGCGGCCCTCGCCTACTACACGCTCTTCTCCATGGCGCCGCTGCTCGTGCTGGTGATCGCCTTGGCCGGGCTCGCGCTCGGCCGCTCGGCGGCGGAGGGCGAGCTGGTCGATCGCATCGCCGGCCTGGTCGGGCCGGAGAGCGCGCGCCTGCTCTCCGGGATGATCGGGCAGGTGGGCCGGCCGCGGTCGGGCGTGCTCGCGACGGCTGCGAGCCTGCTCACGATGGTCTTCGGCGCCACCGGGGTCTTCGCGCAGCTCCAGGCGTCGCTCAACGACATCTTCCGCGCCCCGCGGCCGGCGCGCACGGGCGTGCGCGGCTTCGTGCGCCAGCGGCTCGCCGCGTTCGCCATGATCCTCGGGGTGGGCGCGCTGCTCTTCGTCTCGCTCGTGCTCTCGGCGGTGGTGGCGGCCGTGCGCGGGTTTGTCACCGCACATCTGCCGCTGCTCGGTCGCCTCCTCCCGCTGCTCGACGTGGCGCTCTCGCTCGCGGTTCTCACCGCGCTCTTCGCCCTCGTCTACAAGGTGCTGCCCGACGTGCGCCTGCGCTGGCGCGACGTCTGGCTCGGCGCCGGCGTGACCGGGGGGCTGTTCACGCTCGGCAAGAGCCTGATCGCGCTCTACCTCGGCCGCGTGGTGCGCACGTCGGTGTACGGCGCCGCGGGCTCGCTCGTGCTGCTGCTGCTCTGGATCTACTATTCCTCGCAGATTCTCTTCCTGGGAGCGGAGTTCACGGAGGTGTACTCGCGCCGCTACGGCTCCCGGCGCGGAAGCTGACCGCTGCCCGTGGCCCGGGTCCGTCCGAGCTGATAAGGTTGCCGGCCGTGCCGAGGATGCCCACCCGCGAGGAAGCGCTTCCGGGCCGCGCGGAGCCGATGCCCGTCGCCGCGCGGCACGTCGTGCTCGGCACGCCGCTTAAGCCGCCGTTTCCCGCCGGGCTCGAGCTTGCGACCTTCGCCCTCGGCTGTTTCTGGGGCGCGGAGCGGCTCTTCTGGCAGGCGCCCGGCGTCTTTACGACCGCGGTCGGCTATGCCGGCGGCTTCACGCCGAACCCCACGTACGCGGAGGTGTGCACCGGGCGCACGGGACACGCCGAGGCGGTCCGCGTGGTCTTCGACCCGACGCAGACGAGCTACGCGGCGCTGCTGCGGCTGTTCTGGGAGGGGCACGATCCCACCCAGGGCATGCGCCAGGGCAACGACATCGGCACGCAGTACCGCTCGGCGATCTACTGCCACTCGCCGGCGCAGCGCGAGCTCGCCCAGGCCTCGCGTGACGTCTACCAGCGCGCGCTCACAGCCGCGGGGTACGGCCCGATCACGACCGAGATCGCCGACGCGCCGCCGTTCTACTATGCCGAGGACTATCACCAGCAGTACCTGGCCAAGCATCCCGGCGGATACTGCGGGCTCGGGGGCACGGGCGTGCGCTACCCGGCACCGCTCGGCCCCTCGCCTCGGGGTCGGTAGGCGCCGGCGCATGCGACTCGGCACGATTGGGCTGCTGCTCGCAGCGGTTGCCGCGTGCGGACCGCATCGCACCGACACCTCCGCGCGCACGCGGCTCGTCGAGCAGCCGCGCGTGCTCGTCCTCCCGTTTGGCGTCGGTGGCTCGCTCGCGCCCTCGGGGGCGTTCGTGCGCTGGCGTGTGGCGACAGCGATGCCCGAGGACCTCGGTGCCACGGCCGCCGCGACGCTCGCTGCAGCGCTGGCCAAGGAGGGCATCGCGGTCGTCGACGCGCGGGTGGGGCCCGAGGCGACCGCGGACGCTGCGAGCGCCGCCCGCGCCGCCGAGCGCGTGGGCGCGAACCTGGTCGTCCTCGGGGCCGTGCTGCGCTACGTCGAGCGGGAAGGCACGGCGCTCGCCGCCGAGTCGCCCGCGTCGGTCGCCTACCAGGTCGCGCTGGTGCGCGTCCCCGACGGCGCGATCGTCGCCACCGACCAGTTCGACTACACGCAGCAGCCCCTCACCGCGAACCTCCTCGACCTGCCGCGATTCGTTCAGGGCGGCGGGCGGTGGATGACCCGCCGGGAGATCCTCGAGGGCGCGCTCGGCGAGACCGCCCAGCGGCTCGCGGCGGCGATCCACAAGAGCCGTGGCGTCGGCCCGGGCGACGCGCCCGGCTGAGCCGTCGATGGAGTGGCCGACCGCGGCCGAGCTGGTCGCGCCGACCCTGGGCCCCTGCCGCCATCCGGCGCCGCCGGGACCCGTCGTCGACGAGGGGGATCGCGTGCTCCTCCCCTCGAGCCTCCGCGCGCTCGAGCCGTTTCTGCGCGCAGGCTCAGCCCCGCCGGCCTTCGAGCCGGCCGGCCCCCGCGCGCGCCTCTTCTTCGCCCCGCGCGGGCTCACCTGCGGCATCGTCACCTGCGGGGGGCTCTGCCCCGGTCTCAACAACGTGATCCGCGCGCTCGTGCTCGAGCTGTTCTACCGGTACGGCGTACGGCAGGTGCTCGGCTTTCGCTACGGCTATGCCGGCCTCGCCGCGCGCCCGCCGGCCGAGCCGCTGCGGCTCACGCCCGCGGTGGTCGATGCGCTGCACGAGCACGGGGGCACGCTGCTCGGCTCCTCGCGGGGCCCCCAGGACGTCCGCGAGATGGTCGACACGCTCGAGCGCCGGGGCGTGCGCATCCTCTTCGTGTGCGGCGGCGACGGCGGGCTCCGCGGCGCGGCGGCGATCGCCGCCGAGATCGCCCGGCGGGGGCGCGCGATCGCGGTCGTCGGGATCCCCAAGACCATCGACAACGATCTCGGCTGGACGTGGCGGAGCTTCGGGTTCACCACCGCGGTCGAGGCGGCGCGGGCGGTCGTGCAGGGTGCGCATGCCGAGGCGCGCGCGGCCTGGAACGGCGTGGGGCTCGTGAAGCTCATGGGGCAGCGCGTGCTCGAGGCGACGGGCGAGCCCGCGACGATGTTTCGATGAGCGAGGCGGCAGCGGCGGGTCTAGCGCTTCGCTGCGAGGGCGACACGCTGATCGTCGCTCTCGCGGGAAGCTGGCGGCTCCAGGAGCGGGGGCTGCCGCCGACGGGGCCCGTCGTGGGTGCGCTCGCGGCCGCGCCCGCGATCCGGCGCCTCGCCTTCGACACCGGCGCGCTCCGCGCCTGGGACAGCGCGGTCGTCACCTTCGTGACGGCGCTCGCGGCTGTGTGCGCGGCGCGCGGCGTTGTGCTCGACCCCGCGGGCCTGCCCGCGGGCGCGCGCCGGCTCCTCGCGCTCGCCGCCGCGGTGCCGGAGCAGGCGGCCGCGCGGCGCCCGGCGGCGCCCGAGCCCGTGCTCGCGCGCCTCGGCCGCCGCGCGCTCGCGGCCGCGGCGGCCGGCGGGGAGGTGCTCAGGTTCGTCGGCGAAACCACGCGCTCGGTTGGGCGCCTCCTGCGAGGCCGCGCGCGCTTTCGTCCGGTCGACCTGCTCCTGCTCGTCCAGCAGGTGGGAGCCGACGCGCTGCCCATCGTCTCGCTCATCAGCTTCCTCGTCGGGGCCATTTTGGCGTTCGTCGGTGCCGTGCAGCTCCAGCAGTTCGGCGCCCAGATCTACGTCGCGAACCTCGTCGGGATCGCGGTCGTGCGCGAGATGGGCGCCATGATGACGGCGATCGTCATGGCCGGGCGCAGCGGGGCGGCGTTCGCGGCGCAGCTCGGGAGCATGACCGTCACCCAGGAGATCGACGCGCTTGCGACCATGGGCATCTCGCCGCACGAGTTCCTCGTGCTGCCGCGGATCGTGGCGCTGTCGCTGATGATGCCGCTGCTCTGCCTCTACTCCGACCTCCTGGGCGTGCTGGGCGGGGCGGCGGTGGGCGTCGGCATGCTCCACCTCGCGCCGGTCCTCTACTTCCAGCAGACCACGGGGGCGGTTGCGCTCGGCGATCTCGCGGGCGGCGTGTTCAAGGCGTGGGTGTATGGCGTGCTCGTGGCGCTCGCGGGTTGTCTGCGGGGGATGCAGTCGGGTAAGAGTTCGGCGGCCGTGGGCGAGGCCGCGACGGCCGCCGTGGTGACCAGCATCGTGTGGATCATCTGTGCCTGCGGACTGTTCGCGGTCGTCTTCTGGGTGCTCGGGATCTGAAGGTGGCGGCGGAGGCGCACATCGCGGTTCGGCATCTCACGATGGCCTACGGCGACTACGTGCTGATGCGCGACCTCGACTTCACCGTGCGCCGCGGCGACGTGTTCGTGGTCATGGGCGGCAGCGGCTGCGGCAAGAGCACGCTGCTCCGCCACCTGATCGGCCTCATGGAGCCCGCGGCGGGCGAGATCCTCTACGACGGCGAGAGCTTCACGCACGCCGACCCGGCCACCCGCGTGCGCATGCTGCGCCGCTTCGGCGTGCTCTACCAGAGCGGGGCGCTCTTTAGCTCGCTCACGCTCGCCGAGAACGTGGCGCTGCCGCTCGAGGAGTTCACGGCGCTGCGGCCCGCCGAGATCCGCGAGGTCGCGGCCTTCAAGCTCGCGCTGGTCGGGCTCCGGGGGTTCGAGGACTTCTATCCGGCGGAGATCAGCGGCGGGATGCAAAAGCGCGCCGGGCTCGCGCGCGCGATCGCGCTCGACCCCGACATCCTGTTCTTCGACGAGCCGTCGGCGGGCCTCGATCCGATCAGCGCGCGGCGGCTCGACGACCTGATCCTCGAGCTGCGCGACAGCCTCGGCGCGACGATCGTCGTGGTCACCCACGAGCTGGCGAGCATCTTCACGATCGGCACCGACAGCATCTTCCTCGACGCCGAGAGCCACACGATCGTCGCCCACGGCCCGCCGCGCGAGCTGCGCGACCACTGCGAGCACCCGACGGTGCGCCGCTTCCTGCGGCGCGGCGAGGACGGGGCTCGTGGGTAGGCGGCCGAGCCCGACCGCCGTCGGCGCCTTCGTCGTCGGCGCGATCGCGGTCGCCCTGGCGGGGATCGTCGCGTTCGGCTCGGGGCGGCTCTTCCGCCGCGCCCAGCGGTTCGTGCTCTACTTCGACAGCTCGGTAAACGGGCTGCGGGTGGGGGCCGCGGTCAAGTTCAAGGGCGTCGAGGTGGGCTCGGTCGACCAGATCGCGCTCAATCTGAGCGGCGGGCGCCGGACGCCGGCCAACGTGAGCATCCCCGTGGTGATCGAGCTCGATGCGGACAAGATCACCAAGCGCGGTGCGGCGTTCGACATCGTGAGCCCGCACACGATGGAGGAGCTCGTGCGCGAGGGGCTGCGCGGTCAGCTCGGCATCGAGAGCATCGTCACCGGGCTGCTCTACGTCGACCTCGACTTCCACCCCGACACGCCCATCAAGCTCGTCAACGATCCCCGCGCGCCCTATCCGGAGATCCCGACCATCCCGACGCCGCTCGAGGAGGTGCAGGCCCGGGCGGCGCGCATCGTCGCCGAGCTCGACGAGGTCGACGTGCGCCGGCTTGCCGATTCGGTCACCGACGCCGTCGACGGCATCAAGCGGCTCGTCACCTCGCCCAAGGTCCAGGCCGCCGCCGACGGGCTCGAACAGGCGGTGACGGACCTGGGGGCGGCCGCGCGCAGCGTGCGGCAGCTCGCCGAGGACGCCGACCGGGGCGTTGCGCCGCTCGGCACGAGCCTGCGGGAGACCTCGCAGCGCGCGGCGGCCGCGCTCGAACAGGCGGAGGCCACGTTCCGCAGCCTCAAGGAGCTCGTCGCGCCGCGGGGGCCGGCCGGCTACCAGCTCGAGCGTGCGCTTGCCGAGATCGCCACCGCCGCCCACGCGGTCGGCGAGCTGGCCGACTACCTCCAGCGCAACCCCGGCGCGGTGGTGCGCGGCCGCTTCGTGCCCGAAGGAGCGCGATGAACGGGGTCGTGCGCGCGCTCCTCGTGGGCGCCGGGGCGGCGCTCGTTGGCTGTGCGCTCCTCGCCCCGCAGCCCGATCGCTCGCGCTTCTTTCTGCTCACACCGCTTGCGCCCGAGGCCCAAGCGCCCGAGCCGCTGCCGCTCGCGCTCGGGCTCGGCCCGGTGACGCTCCCGCCCTACCTCCAGCGCGGCCGCCTCGCCGTGCGCGTCGCGCCGAACCAGATCGCGTACTCGGAGCGGGACTGGTGGGCGGAGCCGCTGGCAACGAACGTCGCGCGCGTGCTCGCGTACGACCTCGGGCTCCGGCTCGGCAGCGACGACGTCGTGCTCTTCCCGTGGCGGCCCGGCACGCCGCTCGCCTACGCCGTCGCGGTCGACGTGGCGCGCTTCGAACCCGACCGCACGGGCACGGTCGAGCTCGTCGCCCAGGTGACGGTTCGCGACGGGCGGAGCGCCGACGTGCTCGCCGTCTGCGACGTCGACCGCACGCTGGCGGCCGGGAGCACGGAGCCCGAGGCCGTCGTGGCGGCCGAGAGCCGGGCGCTCGCCGCGCTCGGCGACGCGATCGCGGCGGCGGTGCGTGCGGCGGCGGCGCGGCCGCGGCCGTGAGCGGCCGGCGCGGGCCGCTGCTCGCGGCGCTCGTGCTCGCCGCGTGCGCCCGGCCGAAGCCCCCGCCGCCGGCTGCGCCGCCGCCTCCGCCGCCGCTGCGCGTCGGCGTGACCTCGGACATGCCGCCGCTGGCGGCCCGCCAGGGCTCGCAGCTCGTCGGCATCGAGGTCGACTTCGCGCGCGCGCTCGCGCAGGGGCTCGGCCGCGCGCTCGTGCTGGTCGACCTGCCGCGCCGCGAGCAGATTCCGGCGCTGCTCGCCGGGCAGATCGACATCGCGATGGCCGCGCTCGACGCGGGGGAGCCGGGTGAGGCGCCGGTTGCGTGGAGTCGGCCGTACCTGCGCTCGGGGCTCCTCCTGCTCGTGCGCCGCGCCGACGCTTGGCGCTATCCGGCGGCGGCGCGCGTGCTCGCCTGCCGGGTGCGAATCGGGGTCGTCTCGGGCACGGTCGGCGAGGCGTTCGTCGGCGCGCACTGCCCGGCCATGCTCGTTCCGTACGCCACGGCGCACGACGCCGTGTCGGACCTGGGCGACGGGCAGATCGACGCGCTTGTCGCCGAGGCGCCCGTCGTCGCGTGGTTCGCCGCCGCGAACGAGGCCGAGCTCGCGCCGATCCTCGATCCGCTCACCACCGCCGCGCTCGCCTGGGCGATGCGCCCCGAAGACGGCACGCTGCGCGCGGCGGTGGACGACGCGCTCGCCCGCTGGGCGACGGACGGCACGCGCGACCGCATCCTCACGCGCTGGATGCCCTACTGGCGCCGCCTCGAGGCGCTGCTCGCCCGCGGCCGCTAACGGCGTCAGAAGTCGCCGGGCTTGACGTACGGGTGGCTCCAGAGCGTCACCTGGAGGAGGCACGACTTCACCCACGCGGCGTGCATCTTCTCTACCTCCGCCGCCGCATGGCCCTTGGCGGCGAGAAAGGGCCGCAGCGTCGAGGTGATCGGGAAGACGAGGAGGACGAGGTCGCGGAAGGGGACGTGGTCGGTCGCCGCGGCCCCGTCGGTGCGGTTCTTCTTGGTCCGATGGTGGCGGAGGCCGATCTCGTGCTGGTAGTCGAGCCACGCCTGATCGTACTCGGCGCGGGCCGTATCGAGGATCCACTGGCCGAAGCGCCGGCGCACGGCGCCGAGGTAATCGGCGAGCGGCTTGCCGTCGTGCCTCCCCGTGAAGGCCGCGAGCAGGTGCGGATGCGCGGCGACGAACCCGTACCAGACGTCGAGGATGGCCTCGACCTGATCCGCGAGCACGTCGTAGGACCGCCGGAGGTACGCGACGTCCTCCGCGCCGAAGCACACGCTCTGCTGCATGCGCTCGAAGTCGGCGAGCGTGACCGGCGACCGCGTGACGGCCGCAGTGCCGCGCGTGTAACCGGGGATCGGTGCTGCATCGCTCATGGCAAGGCTCCTTTCGTTTCGGTCGTCGCGGAGCGCCCGGGGCGCGCTCCGCCGCCGCGATGGTAGGAGAGGCGCCGGGGCGTGTCAGGAAGGCACGTTTTGGTAAGATAGGTACCGCATGGTTCCGAAGGGTGGCGCCGAGCAGCGCGTTTCCGTGGCGGCGATGGTCGAGAGCATCGTCGGCTGCAAGTGGTCGGTGCGCCTCCTCCAGCTCTGCGCCGAGGGGCACACCCGGCCGAGCGGCCTGCTGCGGGCGTGCCCCGGGCTGTCGGCCAAGGTGATGCACGAGCGGCTGCGCAAGATGCTGCGCTTCGGCATCCTCGAGCGCGCCGTGCGCGGCGAGAAGCCGCCGATCGAGGTCGAGTACCGGCTCACGCCCTTCGGGCGCCGCTTCCTGCGGATTCTCGACGAGGTGCGCCGTCTGCAGGACGCGCTCGACCGCGGGGCCGTGGCGGAGGCGGGCCCGGCACGCGCTCGGTGAGCGACCCGCGCAGCGTTCCTCTCGTCCCCGCGGAGCCGCAAGCGTGCCCGCCGGATCCCTCCGGCGTCCACGAGCGCATGCGCAGCGACCAGGTGCCGTGCGTCGCGCACGTCGCCCCGAGGACCGGCGCCGCGGCCCCGAGGGCCGCGAGCGTGCCCGCGGGCGGGCGCACGAGCAGGAGCCCGCTGCCGTTTAGCCGGTGGCGGCGCAGCCCCAAGGGCGTCGTCACCAGCTCGGCGATCGTGCCCGGCACGCGCGCGGCCTCGAGGCGGGCGACCATGGCGTTCGGCCGCGTGAGGCTCTTCACCGGATACCAGAGGACCACGCACGCGCGGGTGGACCGGCCGACGGCATCGATGAGCGCGTCGGGGACGACCGTCCAGTCGGCCTTCTGCGCATACGACGGGTCGATCAGGGTGACCACCGCGCGGGCGTGCGCCTCGGCGGCGCGAAGCGCCTCGCCGAGCGCGGCGAGGCCGTCGCCGCACGCGAGGTGGACGCGCCCGTCGCCGCGGCAATAGGCGGCCAGGCGGCCAAACGCAGCCGGGTCCCGCTCGAAGAGCAGCAGCTCCGCGTCGGCACCGAGCACCGCGCGTGCGAATGCCGGCGAGCCCGGATAGCGCTGCGGCCGTTTGTCGCCGGCGCCGAGACGGCGGCAGAGGGCCACGTAGTGGGCGACCGTGTCGTTCCAGGCCGTCGCGCGGGGGGCGTCCCAGAGGCGGCCGATGCCCTCGGTCCACTCGCCAGTGGGGCCGAGGGCGTAGCTCCCCTCGCCAGCGTGCGTGTCGACGTAGGCGACGCGGCCGCCCACGGCGGCGGCGCGCCGCAGGATCTCCACGAGCGCGCAGTGCTTCCAGACGTCGCCGACGTTGCCCGCGTGGAAGCGGTGGCCGTAGTCGGGCGGTGCGCCCGGACGGTAGCGAGATCGGGGCGTCGGCACGACGGCGATGCTACGGCAGCGGCGCGGTCGCGTCACGCTTGATCGCCGCGGGCATCCGCGGTTCCATGCCGCGCATGCGGCTCGCCGTGGTCGGGGTGATGGGGTCGAGCAGCGAGCGCTGGGAGGCGCTGAGCCTGCCGCTCGGGCGGTGGCTCGCTGCGCAGGACTGCCACCTGCTGACGGGCGGCGGCGGCGGCGTGATGGCGGCCGTCACCGAGGCGTTCGTCGGCGTGCCGCAGCGGCGCGGGCTCGCGATTGGGGTGCTGCCGGGGCAGGTCGACGAAGCCTTCGAGTACACGGCGCGGGCCGGCTACCCGAATCCCTGGGTCGAGCTCGCGATTCGCACCCATCTGCCGCTCAGCGGCGTCCGCGGGTGCGACACGCTCAGCCGCAATCACCTGAACGTCCTCACCGCCGATGTGGTGGTCGCGCTGCCCGGCGGCGAGGGGACGCGCGCCGAGGCGAACCTGGCGCTCCGCTACGGCCGCCCGGTGATCCTCTTCGGCCCCCGCGAGGCGTTCGCCGAGTTTCCCGAGCCCCTCGAGCGCACGCCGTCGCTCGCGCGCGTGCAGGCGTTCGTGACCGCGCACGTGACGCCGCAGCGCGGCTGAGCGGTGGGCTCGGGCGCGATTGACCGCGGGCTCGCCCGACCGGTAGACCAGCCCGCATGCAATTCGGGATCTTCTACGAGCATCAGCTCCCGCGGCCGTGGGACGAGGGCAGCGAGCTTCGCCTGATTCAGGAGGCGCTCGAGCAGGTGGAGCTCGCCGATCGGCTCGGCCTCGATTACGCGTGGGAGGTCGAGCATCACTTCCTGGAAGAGTACTCGCACTCCTCGGCGCCCGAGGTGTTTCTTGCCGCGTGCAGCCAGCGCACGAAGCGGATCCGCCTCGGGCACGGCATCGTGCTCATGCCGCCGCGCTACAACCACCCTGCGCGGGTCGCGGAGCGGATCGCCATGCTCGACCTGGTCTCCAACGGGCGCGTCGAGTTCGGCACCGGCGAGTCCGCGTCGCGCATCGAGCTCGAAGGCTTCGGGATCGACCCGCGCGAGAAGCACGACATGTGGCAGGAGGCGGTCGCGCAGGTCGCGCTCATGCTCTCGCAGAGCCCGTATCCCGGCTACGCCGGGAAGCACTTCACGATGCCGCCGCGCAACGTCGTCCCGAAGCCCGTGCAGCGGCCGCACCCGCCCATGTGGCTCGCCTGCTCGAACCGCAAGATGATCCACACCGCCGCTCGGCTCGGGCTCGGCGCGCTCACCTTCGCCTTCGTCGACGTCGCCGAGGCCCGGCACTGGGTGGCGGACTACTACGAGACCTTCGCGCGCGAGTGCACGCCGATCGCGCAGAGCGTGAATCCCAACATCGCCATGGTCACCGGGTTCAGCGTGCATGACAACCCGGACGAGGCGCTGCGGCGCGGGCTCGAAGGCTTCCAGTTCTTCGGCTTCGCCCTCGCCCACTACTACCTGTTCGGGGCTCACATCCCCGGACGGACCAACATCTGGGAGCTGTTCAAGGGCAACCAGATCCCCATGCCGGGCGGCAGCAGCGGCATCGGCACGCCGGACGAGGTGCGCGAGAACCTCCGCGCCTTCGAGGACGCGGGCGTCGACCAGGTCGTCTTCATCCAGCAGGGGGGCAACAACCGGCACGAGCACATCTGCGCGTCGCTCGAGCTGTTTGCGGCGCGCGTCATGCCGGAGTTCAAGGCGCGCGATGCCGCCCGGCGCGCCGCCAAGGCCGAGCGCCTCGCGCCGGCGATCGCGCGCGCGCTCGAACGCCGCACAGTCCCCCCGCCGCTCGGCGAGCTCGAGCCGGTGATGGCCTATGGCCGCAATCTCGAGACCGGCGAGGCGCAGTACGGTCCCGAGCCGCCGCGCGCATGACCGGGCGACGGCGCGCTCATCGTCGGCGCTGACCGAGCCCGCCGAGGAACCACGGCGGCGGGCCGCCCGTCAGGGGACGGCCGAGGACGATCGGCTTGACGGGCCGCGCGGCCGGATGCACGACGCGCGGCGGTGGGCGCTTCGTCGGCGGCGGCGGGGGTGGCGGCTCGCCGAGCAGCTCGATGCGTGCCGGCCGGCCGTCGTCGCCGTAGGTGAGCGTAAAGCTCTCGTCGTCGAGGAGCCAGAAGAGGGCCTGCGGAAGCGGGACGGCGGTGAAGCGTGCGCTTACCCTGCGCTGGTCGTCGCGCGGGCCCGTGATCTCGGCACCGGTGGCCTCGGCGAGCGCGTCGAGCACCTGGCCCAGGGGAGCGTTGTCGAGCCGGGCCGTGAGCGCGTCGTCATGGTATTCGACGAGCGGAGCCGGGGGCTCGACGGCACGTGCGGGGGCGACCGACACGATGGCGGCGACGAGGACGAGGCGTCCGATCATGCAAGCCCTTCTCGCCTAGCGCGGCGCGAGGCAGCCGTCGAGGCACGTCTTGAAGTTTGTCGCGCAGCGCTCGAGCGCCGGCGCCTGCGTGCTCTCGCACGTCCGCCAGCAGGCAGCAGCCCGCCGCCGCGCGTCCTCTTCGCACGCCGCCCGATCCGGCCGGCCCGCGCAGGCGGCGCGGTCGGCGCCGAGGCGGGCCTGGCAGGAGGCAGGGTTCTCGGCCGCCTCGCCGCACGCCTTCAAATCCGCGAGCGGGCCGGCCTGACAGGCGAGCTGTTCCGCCCGGCAGCGGTCGGTGCAGGCGCCGGGGCCGCCGTAGCAGGCGATGAACGCCTCTTCGAACCAGCCTTCGCAGTCCTGGAAGCAGGCCCGGCGGTCCGCCTCGGCCTCGTCCACGCATCGCTGCACCGTCGCCACCGTGGGGCGTCGGGGGGCACAACCCGCAAAACACGCTCCGATTGCCAGCACGAGCGTCCACCACCCGCGGCAGCGCATGCACCCATCATGGCAGCGCCGCCCGCCCTGCGCGACCTTGGACCGGATGGCGTGTTAGGGTGAACGACGATGACGAGCCGCGCACGGATCGGCCGCCCGCTGGCCGCCGCCGCGCTGCTGCTGGCGCTCGGTGGCACGCCGGCCCTGGCGGTCATGCACGGCGGGCACGGCGGGGGGTTCCACGGCGGGGGGTTCCACGGGGGGTGGCACGGAGGCTGGCACGGCTTCCGCGGCGGCCATTTCCACGGGCCGCACGTCTTCATCGACGGGGGCTTCTTCTTCGGTGCGCCGTACTTCTACGATCCCTTCTTCTACGACTACTACCCGTACCCGCCGTACTACGGCTACTACCCGCCACCTCCGCCGCCGCCTCCTCCTCCGCCCGACCAGGAGGAGGAGCCGGAGCAGGAGCCCGCGCCCGAGCCGCCCGCGAGCTACGGCCTCGTGCAGCTCCGCGGCGTACCCGACGGCGCCGCCGTCGACCTCGACGGCCGCTTCTGGCTCACTGCCGCTCAGCTCGACCAGCGCTGGCTCGGCCTCCCCGAAGGCACGCACACGATCACGGTGCGCCGCGCCGGCCGGGACACCGTCTCGCGGCAGGTCGACGTCTCCGCCGGATCGACGCAGGTCGTCGACTTCGGCTCGCCTTACTGATCGCCGGGGAGGACTCGGCGCTGCCAGCGCTCGAGGGCGGGCGCGGCGGCGAGCGCCGTGACGATCGTCCCGCCGAGCGCCGCGAGCACGTGCCAGGCGGCGAGGTGCAGCCGCTCGTCGATGGGACAGCCGAGGCGCACGGCAGCGGCGGCGATCAGGAACGCCGCTCCCCCGGCCCAGGCGCCGGCCGTCGTGCCGTCGAGCGGCGCGCCCCGGCGGAGCGCGGCGAGGAGCACGAGGGCCGGCCCGACGGCGAGCGCGAACGTGCAGAGCGTGCAGCGCGTGCCCTCGGCGACGAACCGCGCCGCGGGAACCGACGCGCCTGCGGGCTCGAGCAGCATGACGACGCCCGCGGCGGTTGCGAGCGCGAGCGCGACCGCGCGCGCGGCGCGCGCCGCCTCCCCGCCCGGGACGGCTGCACAGAGCGCGATTGTGGCTGCGGCGACTCCCGCCGCGACGAGCATCCCCACATCCGCGAGGAGCAGCGGGCGCCCGAGCGCGGCGGCCGGGCTCGTGCGGAGACCGAAGGTTACGACGATCGCCAGATCGAGGGCCGCAACGGCGAGCCACGGCAGCATCCGCACCCCGACCGAGCGGAGCGGCCGCACCGGCGTGGCATCGGCGACGAGGCGGCGCACGAGGGCATCGTGGACGGGCGGCACGCTCATCGGCGCACCAGTCCGCGCAGCAGCTTGTAGGCGCGGTGCGCCCGCACCTTGAGCGCGCCCGCCGTGATGCCCACGCGCGCGGCGGCCGCGGCGACCGAGAGCCCGTCCACGTGCAGCAGCTCGACCGCCTCGCGCTGCGCCGCCGGCAAGCGGCGCCACGCCGCGGCGAGGTCGGCTGCCCCGTCCGCCGGATGCTCGACGGACAGATCCGGTGGCGTCTCGACCAGCAGCTCGCGCGCGGCGCGGCGTCGGTGGCGGCGCATGTGGCGGGCGAGGACGTGATCGGCGATCGCGAACAGCCACGGATCGACGGGTCGGGGCGGCTGATAGGAGTGGCGCGCCCGATGCACGGCGAGGAGCGTCTCCTGATAGACGTCGTCCACGTCGTCGAGATGGCCACGAGCGCGCGCGCAGAGAAAGCTCATGAGCGATGGGCCGATGTCGTCCAGCAGCGCGCGATACGCTTCGCCGTCGCCGCGCTGCGCCGCCGTCATCCACTCGACGCGCCGCCGGCTGCGCGCCTCGCGCCCGCTCGACGTCTGTGGGGGCGAAGTGCTCACGAGGTTACACCGGGTGCCGGTGTGACGATGGGCTCGGCGCCCGCACGGAGTCAAGATCGCGCGCACGACGCCTTGACTCGAAGGCCGGCCGGACGGTAGCAGACCCCGGAATGCGCCGGGTCGGCCTCGTGCTCGCCGTGGGGCTCTCGGTTCTCGCGCAGGGCGGGCGCGCGGCCGAGATCGACCCCACGCTGCCCGGGCCCTATCCCGTCGGCTTCACGCGCATGACCTTCGTCAAGCCGTCGGTGACCACGGGGCAGCCGCGCGTCCTCGACACGTGGATCTGGTATCCGGCCGTCGCGGGAACCGGGTCGGCATCGGGCGCGGTGCTCGACGATGCGGTCGTGCACCCGGGGCACTGGCCGCTGCTCATGTTCTCGCACGGGTCGTGCGGGTTTCCGGGCCAGTCGGCGTTCCTCACCGCGGCGCTCGCGAGCTGGGGCATGGTCGTCGCGGCACCCCCGCATCCGGGGAACACGACGTTCGACGGCATCCCGCAGTGCTCGCAGCCTGCGGTGCTGGCGGATTCCTTCGCGAACCGGGTCCCTGACATCGAGTTCGTGCTCACGAAGCTGCTCGAGGAGGGCAGCACGCCGGGAACCCGCTTCGCGCGGCACATCGCGCGTAGCCGCGTCGGCATGAGCGGGCACTCCTTCGGCGGCCAGACCACGCTGCGCGTGGCGGCCGTCGATCCGCGCATCCGCGCCGCGCTGGCGCTCGCGCCCGCGGCGATCCCGGGGCTCGTGATTCGCAAGCCGCTCATGGTCTACACGGGCTCCCTCGACAGCCTCGTGCCGTTCGACACGGCCGCGCGCGCGTCGTACGCCGAGGCGACCGGCATCCGGTTCCTGATCCGGCTCGAGGACGCCGGCCACTGTGCGTTCATCCCGGTGTGCGTGCCGCTCCTCTGCGGGCTCGGGTGTCCGCCGCAGGGGATCCCGCAGGCCGACGCGAATCGGCTGGCGCTGCGCTATGCCGTGCCCTTCGTCCTGCGCTACGTCGCGCGCCGGCCGGGGTTCACGCGACTCCTCGAGCCCGCGAGCGAGCCGCCGGGGGTGACGGTGGTCGGGGCCGTGCTGCGGCGGTGAGGGTGCGCGCCGGGGTGGCGGAACTGGCAGACGCGGCGGACTTAAAATCCGCTGACGGGCGACCGTCGTCCGGGTTCGAGTCCCGGTCCCGGCAGTGAAGGGCGTGTTGGCGTGGGTTTATCCAGCCGCGGATTGTCCGCACCACGCCGCGGCGGCCGCCTCGTGGCGGAGGACGCGCACCGGCAGGGTCACCGTGAACGTCGCGCCGTGCCCGAGGCTGCTCTCGACCTCGACGCTGCCGCCGAGCTGCTCGGCGAAGCGCCGCACGATGTAGAGCCCGAGCCCCGTTCCGGCGTAGGGGCGGGTGTCCGACTGGTCGACCTGGCGGAACATCTCGAAGATCGTCGCCTGGTCCTCGGGCCGGATGCCGATCCCGGTGTCGCTCACCCGCACCACCAGGCGGTCCGCGACGAGCGCCGCCGCGACGCGCACGAATCCTGCGGCGGTGAACTTGCCGGCGTTGCCGACGAGGTTGCGGAGGATCACGGTGAGCTTGCGGACGTCGGTCTCGATGCGCACGCTCGGCGCCGGTTCCCAGACGAGGCGCACCGTCTCGCGGCGCGGCAGCGCGGCACAGTGGCGACCGATCTCGGCCCAGAGCTCCGGCAGCCACACGGCGGTGAGCCGCGGCGCGTCGCGCCCCGCGTCGATCCGCCCGATCTCGAGCGTGTTCTCGATCAGCTCGAGGAGCTGATGGCTCGCCTGGACGATGTGGGCAATCGCCTCCCGCTCCGCAGCGTCGCGCGCCGCATCGGCCGCGATCTCGGCGTAGCCCAGGATCACGTTGAGCGGGGTCCGGAGCTCGTGCGACATCGTGGAGACGAACTCCGTCTTGAGCTGGTTTGCCTGGCGGAGATCGGCCACCAGCCGGGCCGTGCGCAGCGCGAGCACCGCCTGATCGGCGATCCCCCGGGCGAGGAGCCGCTCGCCGGCGTCGAACCGGTGCTCCGTGCAGCGGACGAGGCTGAGGATCCCCACGGGCGCGTCGCCCTCGCGCAGGGTCACGTAGAGGACCCGCTGGACGCCGTGGGCGGCGTAGACGTCTCGCAGCGGCGTCGCCGGGTCGTCCTCCGGCAGCTCGCAGACGTCGCACGCGACGATCCGGGCGATCGGGGCCAGGTCCTCGGGCACCTCGAGACCCGCGACGCCTGCGTGCGGCTCCGCGCGGGGCGCGACCGCTTCGACGCGATACACACGCCGGGCGGCGTCGCGCAGCGCGAGCACGGCCGAGCCCTCCGGCACGAGGGCCTGCGCGTGCTTGACGATCGCGGCGGCGACGCCCGCCGGCTCGACCTCGCCGGCGAGCGCGCGTGCGAGGGCGATGAGCTGCTCCTGCTGCCAGGTGCGCTCGAACCACGCCGCCCGGTAGCGCTCGATCAGCCTGGCCGCGGCGAGAGCGACCCCGACCAGGCTCACGACCAGCGCCGCGGCCCCGGCATTCGGCGGCGCAGGCTCGTGCAGGGCCACCCAGGCGTAGCCCGCGAGCGCGGCGAGCCCGATGACCTCGTGCATGCGGCGACCCACAGGCACGAGCACGCCGATGCCGACGACCACCGTGCCGAAGGCCGCAGGGGCGAGCCGTGCGTCGCTGTCGAGGTGCGTGAAGTTGACCGCCATGATGGCGACCAAGAGGAGTGCGAAGCCGGTGGTGACGGCCGCGGCGCGCCGCTGCCCCCAGCGAAGGCTAGAGAGCGCGAGAGCGAGCAAGCTCGTCGCGAGGTAGGCGGCGGCGAAGCGAAGCCGGATTCCCAGCTCCGGTCCCGCGAGGATCCCGTCGAGGACCGCCGAAACCGCTGCGCTGAGCGCGCCGAGCCCCGCCGCCCACCGAAGCCGCTCGAGGAGCAGGGCTTCGAGGTGCTCGCGGTAGCGCGTCCGCCATGTCGTGGCCATGGGCGCCGCGACGACGCGCAGCAAGGCATGTGCCGGAGCGATCCCGTCGACTGCGCACGGCGCGGCGCCGGTTCGGGCGCAGCATCCGCCGCCGCTGCGTCAAATCCGCGCCGGTCGATCAGGGGAAGCAGCCCGGCGCGGCGCAGGCCGCGCCGCCGGGCGGGCAGGGGACGGCCGCGCCGTCGACCGGCGTCGCCACGAGCGTGATCTCCCACGGTGCCCTGCGCGCATCCTGGCCGAGGCAGTCGCCGAGCGCTCCGCACTGGGGCCGCCCCGCGAGCGTGCTCACCTTGAACGCGCCCGACGCCCAGTCGTACCAGCCCGGGTCACCCTGGTGCCCGAACGTGCCGTAGCCCCAGTACGTCGCGCCCCACTGGCTCACGCAGGCGCCCTCCGTGCTGCCGGTGCCGTCGAGGTTCATCGTCGAGCACAACCCGCCGAACCAGAGCCGGAACTTCTCCTCGCCGTCGGGCCGGCGCGAGCGGCAGCTCGTCGCGGGGTCGGCCGGGGCGCACACCTCGTGGTCGGCCGCGCCGGCGTTGCTGATCGCCACCTGCTCGACCGACTGCCCTGCACAGGCGGCCCCGCCACAGCCAAGCGGAGCCGCGTCGAGATGGAGGCAGAGCGTGCCGTTGTTGAGGAAGTGCACCGTGCGGCAGCCGTTCGGCCGGGGCGGGGACCAGCAGCCGATCATGTAACCGGTCATGCCGACCGCTTTCTGCGCGCCCGCGCACGGGGAGTTGGCGGTCGCGTGGATGATGGCCACGCTCGTGCTCCCGTCCGGCGGGAAGGGGCGGTCCAGGCGGTAGACGACGCGGGTCGTCCCGGGCGGACACGCGGGCAGGCGCGCGTCGTCGACGGAGGGGCACTCGGCCTTGAGGCCGCCCGAGATGAGCGCCGTGCCGCAGCGGCTCGCTCCTGCCCGCCCGGCGCACGCGAGCAGCACCGCCCCCGTCAGGGCGGCGAGGGCGCCACGGGTTTTGCGCACCAGCATGAAAGACACCTCCGCCCCCGGACCTACCGCAGGTCGGGGACGGAATGGAAGCCGGTCGACGGCGCCCTGCCAGGCCCCGCCACACCGTTGACGCTTGGCCGGCGCGGCGCCCGTGAACGAAGCGCGCTCCCGGCCGCTGACGCCCGGTACGGCGTTTGCTCTGCGATCCGACCCATCGGCATGGAGACCGACTCCCTCGACGATGCCGAGGGCCTCCGCAGCCTCTACGAGGCGGAGCGGAGAGCCTCGTGCGTGAGCCGCACGGCGACGGCCTCCTGGCTCGCCGTGGCGCTCGTGGCCGCCTTCGGCCCGCTCGATGCCGCGCTCTTCCCCGAACGACTGCGCCTTCTCCTCTCGCTGCGGCTCGCCGCGGTGGGCGGCCTGCTCGCCTTCATCCCGATGCTGCGTACGCCGTGGGCCGAGCGGCGGATAATCGCGCTCGGCATCGGGCTGTCCACCTTCCTCGGCGCGACGGTTGCTGCCCTCGTCGTGGTCACGGGCGGGCTCGAGAGCCCCTACTACCCTGGTCTCCTGCTCGTCCAGGTGGGCGTCGCCGCGCTCATGCCGTGGCCGCCGCGGCACGTTGTGCTCACCTCCGTCGTGCTGATCGGCGAATACCTGGCCGCGATTGCGTGCGTCCCGCGACGCACGCCGCCGCGCGCGCCTTCCTGACGCCCCTCGCCTTCATGCTGAGCACCGGGATCATCACCGTGATCGCGAGCGAGGTGAACGAGCGGCTGCGTCGCGAGGCGTTCGGGAGCCGTGCCGCGCTGGCGACCGCGCTCCGCTACAAGGACGAATTTCTCGCGAACATCTCGCACGACCTGCGCACGCCGCTCAACGTCGCGATCGGCTACACGCAGCTTTTGGCCGATGGCGCGTTCGGCCCACTCACGCCCGAGCAGACCGACGCGCTGGCGCGCATCCTCCGCAGCGCCACGACCCAGCTCGGCCTCGTCGACGATCTCCTCGAGCTCGCCCGCATGGAGCGCGGCACGCTCGCAGTGCGGCGCGAGCCCGTGGCGGTGGCCGACCTCGTGCCGGCGCTGCGCGAGATGATGGACGTGCTGCTTCGCAACCGCCCGGTCCGCTTCGTCGTCGACGTGGCGGCCCAGGCGGTGGCGCTCGCCGATCCCGAGCGCCTCCAGCAGGTGCTCACCAACCTGCTCGCGAACGCGGCGAAATTCACCCCACGCGGGTCCATCCGGCTTGCGGCCGAGCGCGACGGCGGCCTCGTGCGCATCACCGTAACCGACACCGGGCTCGGAATGGAGGAGGATCTCCGCGCCCGGGCGACGGAGCCCTTCGTGCGGGGGCGGCACGATCAGAGCGGGTTCGGCCTCGGGCTTGCGATCGTCGCCAAGCTCGTGCACCTCCTGGGCGGAGAGCTGGTCGTCGAGAGCACGCCGGGTGTCGGCACGCGGCTCGAGGTGCGGCTCGAAGCCGCGCCCGGGAGGATCGATGCGCCGGCGACCTCGGTCGAGCGCGACGAGGTATTGGACGTCCGGGCGCGCGCGTCTTGACCTACGGGCTCGCTGGCCAGCCTGCTTGCTGAGTGCCTCGGCCGTTCGGACGGCCGCTCGGGCATTGCTGCGAGAGGTTGCAGCCCGCCCCTGCCTGCACGGGGCAGCACAGCGAGGGCACATGGGTGATTCTGGCACGAGGCTTGCGGAAGCCTCCGGGCACGGGGGTCGGAGACGCCGCCATGACCCCCGACGTTTGGCTGATCGCGGGCTTCGCGCTGCTGACGGGCGCAAGCTACGGCCTCTGGTGCTTCGGGCGACTGCCACGGACGCGGAGGCTGCTGGCGGTCCTCGGCATCCTCCTCCTCGGCGCCGGGGTTGTGATGCACGACTACGTGCTGCCGAAGCAGCCGCACGCCGAGGCGGCAAGCGGTGGCTACTAGCGCCCCGCCGGCGGCCGAGGTGGGATCGGCCGCCCGCTCCACCGCGCCGGCGCGCAGCGCCGCGGTGCGCACCGCCGTGCTTGCGGTGCCCGGCCCGCAGGGTTTGCGCGTTCCGTGGGTGAGCGCCGCCATCGGCCTCGTCGTCGGCCTGGGCACAGGGCTCGGGGTGCGCGCGACCTATCCCCCCGTGAAGCACATGACCTGGGTGCCGGCGACCATCTTCGGCGGGTCGGCGCTCGTGGTCGGGGTGGCGTTCCTGCTGCTCGTCTACCGGGGACGGCGGCGAAGCGCAGACTGGTTTGCCGCCGCGTACCTCGCCGCCATCGTCGTGCTCGCCCTCCTCGACGTCGGCTTCGAGGTGCTCGCGCTCCTCGTGGTGAAGGCCCCAGGTCTGCTCGGGGTGGCGATGATCCCGCGCCCGGCGCCCGTGCTGCCGGTGTCGTTGGTCGCAACGCTCGCCGTTGCCTCCGCGCTGCTCGGGGCCGCGAGCTACGGGCTCTGGTGCCTGGAAGCCCTTCCGCGGCTGCGCCTCGTGCTCGCGGTGATCGGGCTCCTCTGCCTCGTCGTCGCGGCCGGCCGCCACGGCTACTGGCTCGCTGGCGGTCCGCCCGCGCCGGTCGTGCCGCAGGTGCAGCAGTGATCGCCGGGGGTGGCCCCGTCGCGCGCCTCCTCGGCGTCACCCTCCTGCTGCTCGCCGCCGCGCCGTGCCAGGCAGGCGACGCCACGAAGGCCTTCCAGCCAGGTGCCGGCCCGCCCGGGCGGGCCGCCATCGATCCCCGGAAGCTCGAGCAGATCCGCGAGCTGTACGACCTCGCGCAGCACATGCGCGCGGTCGCCGCCGAGTTTCAGGATCACGCCGAGGACCTGCGCGATGGCGGCCGGTACGTGCTTGCCCAGCGGCAGGACGACAAGGCGGAGGCGCTCGAGGAGCGCGCCGGGCAGATCGAGGCGCAGGCGGCCACCTTGGAAGCCGAGCTGATCGAGAAGGCGAGCGGACATCAAGGCCCGCACCGGCCCTCCGCTCCGTCGAGCCCGACCGCGGGTCGACATTAGCGCTTCCGCGCCCGAAGGATTTCCGTCCGTGTACACCCCGCGGCAAAACGTCTCGACCGACCGCAAGTCCGTGGGATCACGTGCGTTGCGGTGTCCTGACGCCCGGGCGGCGGGGCAAGTTGCCGCGGTGCGCCCGTCCCCCCGTACGCGCGGGCGGCCGCTTCCGAACGGCACGCCGCCTGCAGTCTTCCGTGGTCGGAAGGGAGTGGTGAGATGGAGCCCGCACGCATTCTCCTCGCGGAGGACGACCCCGAGATGCTCGGCCTGCTCGCCTGCATCCTCGAGCAGGACGGCTACGAGGTCGTCCGCGCGGCCGATGGCGTCGGGCTGCTCACGCTCATCGAGTCGGCGACGTGGGAGCAGCCGCCGCGGCGCTACGATGCGATCGTCTCGGACGTCGATCTCCCTGCCCTGAACGCCCTCGACGTGCTCGCTGGCCTGCGCCCGGCCCGTGGCGAGACGCCGGTGGTGCTGGTGACGGCCTACGGCGATGCGAGCGCGCGTGCGAAGGCGCGTCGGCTCGGCGTGCGCGCCGTCCTCGACAAGCCGCTCGACGTCGACCGGTTCCGCGCGGTCGTGCGCGAGGCCGTGGCGCCGTGAGGGCCCCCGCGTCGAGGAGGTCGTGGCAATGACGGAGACGATGACGATGCATCCCGTCGTGCAGGTCCTGCTCACCGTGGCCTTTGCCCTGGTGGCCGGGTGGGCGGCCGCCCGCTTGCTCGGGCTCTACACGACGCGGCCGCTGCTGCCGCTCTTCTGCGGGCTCGTCGGGATGGAGGGCGGTGCCTGGCTCTGGTCCGCGGGCGGCTGGGAGACCGGGCCTGCGATCGCAGGCACGGCTGTCCTACCGCTCTTCGTCGGTGCGCTCGCCGTCTCGGCGTTTGTCAAGCTCTTCGAGCTGGGGGCGGAGGGGCCGCGCTGGTAGCGGCCCCCCGTAACCTTCCGCTGCTCGGGGGGTTGCAGGGAGCGCCATGAAAAAGCTGCTCGCGGCAGTGGCCCTCTTCGCAGCGGTCGGGCTCGTCGGAACCCCGCGCGCCGATGCGCACGTGGGGGTGGCGATCGGCATCGGGCTTCCCGGCTTCGCCTTTTTCGCGGGCGCTCCCGCTCCGGCGGTCGTTTATCCGCCTCCGGTCGTGTATCCAGCTCCGGTGTACTACGGGCCCGTCTACGCGCCGGCCTACGTGGCCCCCGGCGTCGTGGTCTACGGCCACCCCTGGCACCACTGGAGGCACGGCGCGTACCGCGTCCGCTGGCATCACTGAACGTTCGAGCGCAGCACATCGTTTCCGCTGCTGTGGCCGGATGCCTCGGCTGAGGCGGGCTGCCACAGGCCATCCGCCTGTCTGATCGTGCATCGCGGCGGGTGCCGGTGACCAAGGTCCGTGGCGTGGATCTTGCTCCCGCGCCTGGGGGGATGACGGCCCCGCCCTGGAGGAGGCTCGATCATGCTGCGCAGGGGATTGTGGGGCCTGGCGCTGGTGGTGGCGCTCGGTGGAGGGTCGGCGCCTGCGGGAGCAGCGAGGTGCCGTCGGCTGTGCGCGGCCGAGCTCAGGTCGTGCAAGCCGCGCAAGCAGTGCTCCGGGATGAAGGGCAGGGAAGCGACCGCCTGCCGCAAGCAGGTGCGTGCGCTGCGGCGGAGCTGCCGCGACGGGATTCTCGCGGCGTGTCGCACGACGGGCACCTGCGCCTGAGCGGCCGTCAGGCCGTGCGCCCGCCGCGAGAGGTGCACGGCGCGAACGATTCGGGTATCTGGTCGGCGGCGTGAGGGGATGGCTCGTGGCCCTCGCGCTGCTCGCCTCCGGTGCCGCCGTCCGGGCCGAGGAACCGGTGCGTCTCACCATGGACGACGCGCTCGCCCTCCTGCGCCGCCAGAACCCCGAGGTGCTGGCGGCGGCACTCGAGGTGCAGGCGGCCCGCGGCGACGTGGTGACGGCGCGGCTTTACCCCAATCCCACCCTCTCGGGCGCGGTGGGAGACTTCCCGCTCGGGCCGACTAACCCCCACGGCCTCTCCGTCGGCCAGACGGTGGTCGGCCAGGTCGGTCTCGAGCAGGAGTTCCTCCTCTGGGGCAAGCGCGGCAAGCGTATCGCCCAGGCGCGCGCGCGCGCCGACGCCGCCGAGGCCACGCGCGCCGACTTGGAACGCACGCTCGCCTTCACGCTCCGCTCGCGCTTCACCGACGTGCTGATCACGACCCGGCGGCTCGCGCTCGCGCAGGAGAACCTCGCGCACTACCGGGAGACGGTGCGCGTGAGCGAGGCGCGTGCGCGCACGGGCGAGATCTCGCCCGCCGACCTCGACAAGATCATGCTCGAGCAGCGCGCATTCGAGCGCGAGGTCGCCGACGCCGAGGTCGATCGCCGCCAGGCGGTCGCCGAGCTACTGCCGCTGGTCGGGCTCGACGCGACCGACGTCGACGCCGTCGGCGAGCTCGCCGTCCCGCCCGTGCCCGACGATGCCGCGCGCCTCACCCGCGACGCGCTCGCGCGGCGCCCCGATCTCCGCGCCGCCGAGCGAGCCGTCGAAGCCGCCGACGCGGCGCTCGCGCTCGCGCGGGCCGAGGCGTGGCCGAACGTGACCCTCGGCGTCGAGTACACGCACAGCCAGCACACCATTGCCGGCGACCTGCCCGATCAGATCGGCGGCACCATGTCGGTGCCGCTTCCGGTCTTCGATCGCAACCAGGGCGACATCATCCGCGCCGAGGCCGAGGCGCTCGTTGCCCGGCACGAGGTGGCCAAGCTGCGCCTCGCGATCCCGCAGGAGATCCGAAGCGCGCTCGATGCCTACCGGGTCGCCCGCGACCGCGTGCACCGCTTCGAGGAGGCGTTCTTGCGCGAGGCGCAAAACGCCCGCGCGGCGGCCGAGGTGTCCTACCGCGCGGGCGCGAGCTCGCTGCTCGAGTTTCTCGAGGCCGAGCGCGCCTACGTCGAGACCCAGCGCGACCACCTCGACGCCCTCCACGATGCGCAGGTTGCCGCCTGGGCGCTCATGCGCAGCGCCGCGCTCGAGGGGGCGCCGTGATCCGCGCCGCCTCGTGCGGCCTCGTGCTGCTCGGGCTGGCAGGCTGCGGCGCACCCGACGGCGGCGCCGCCGCCGCCCCGCCGGCCGCGGGACGGCTCACCCCGGCGCAGCTCGCCTTCCTCAGGTTTGCGCCGGTGGCCGAAGTCGAGGTGGCGGAGCTCGGCGACATCACCGGCACGATCGAGCTCGACCCGCGGTACACGGCGCGGCTCGGCGCGCTCGTCCCCGGCCGCGTCGCCGAGCTGCTCGTCGAGGTCGGCGACACGGTCACGGCCGGCGAGCCCCTGCTCGTGCTCGACAGCCCCGAGGTGAGGGCGACCGAAGCCGAGTACGTCCGCGCCGAAGCCGACCTGGTCGTCGCGCGGCGCGCCGCCGCCCGCGCCACGGCGCTGCGCGCCGCGGGCGCGGTGGCCGAGAAGGACTATCTCCAGGCGACCGAAGACGCCCGCAAGGCCGCCGCCGACTTCGAGCGGGCCCGGGCCGCGCTCGACCGGCTCGGGGTGGCGCCCGGCGAGCGCACGAGTCGCTACGTGCTGCGGGCGCCGCTTGCCGGCACGGTGGTGGAGCGGCGCGCGCTCGTGGGGATGGAAGCGACCCCCGATGCGGCCGAGCCGCTGATCGTCGTCTCCGACCTCGGCCACCTGCGCGTCGCCGCGCGTCTCCCCGAGCGCCAGCTCGCCCTCGTGCGCGCCGGCGAGGCGGTCGGCATTCACGTCGACGCCTACCCGCAGGAGTTCCCGGGCGAGGTGGCCGCCGTGGGCGACGTGATCGACGACGCCACGCGCACGGTGCCCGTGCGCTGCACGCTGCCGAACCCCGATCATCTGCTGAAGCCCGCCATGTTCGCCCGCGTGACGCTCAAGGCGCCGCCCGGCACGCGGCTTACCGTCGTGCCGGCGACGGCGCTGCTCTCCGACGGCCGCGGCTACCGGGTGGTGGTCCGCGGCGCCGACGGCGGGCTCGCGCTGCGACCGGTGCAGGTGGGGGCGGAGGTCGGCGGACAGGTGCAGGTGCTGGGCGGCGTCGCGCTCGGCGAGGACGTGGTCGTCGACGGGGCGCTGCTCGCCGCGCAGGCGCTGGCGGCGTCGTAGCGGTGCCGGATCCCAGATGCTGCGCCGCGTTCTCGGGGTCTCCCTCGCCCAGCCGCTCCTGATCCTCGGCCTCACGGCCGCCTTCGTCACCGCGGGCCTCTTTGCCTTCCACGCGCTCCCCATCGAGGCGTTCCCGGAGCTCGCCGACCCCCAGGTCTACGTGATCACGCTCTTCCCCGGACACGCCGCCGAGGAAGTGGAGCGGCAGGTGACGCTGCCCCTCGAGCAGGAGCTGAACGGCCTGCCTGGTCTCACCGACCTGCGCTCGATCTCCCTCTTCGGGCTCTCCAACATCACGCTCACCTTCGCGGACGGCACCGACCTCTACTTCGCGCGGCAGGTGACCAGCGAGCGGCTCGCGCAGGCCGACCTTCCCGACGGCGTGAAGGCCATGCTCGGCCCGCTCTCGACGCCGACCGGCGAGATCTTCCGCTACACGCTCGAGGGCGAGGGCTACTCGCCGATGGAGCTGCGCGAGCTCCAGGACTGGGTGATGGAGCGGCACTTGAAGCAGGTGCCGGGCGTTGCCGACGTGGTCTCCTTCGGCGGCTTCGTCAAGCAGTTCCAGGTCGAGGTCGATCCCCGCCAGCTCCTCGCCCACGGCGTCACCCTCTCCCAGGTGTTCGCGGCGCTCGGGCGCTCGAACGCCAACGCCGGCGGCAACTACATCGTGCATGGCGACGAGCAGTACGTCGTCCGCGGGCTCGGCACGCTCGCCGGCGCCGAGGACATCGCCAACGTGGTCGTCCAGGCGCACCAGGGCACGCCGATCCGCATCCGCGACCTCGCGCGCGTCACCGTGGGCCCCGCGGTCCGCCGCGGCATCGCCGGCCGCGACCGCAACCCCGAGGCCGTGCTCGGCATCGTGCTGCTCCGCCGCGGCGAAAATCCCTCGACGGTGCTCGCGGCGCTGCACGCGAAGATCGACCAGCTCAACCACGGCATCCTGCCGCCGGGCGTCCACGTCGACACGTTCTACGACCGCGGGCGGCTCGTGCACCGCACACTGGTCACGGTGACGCACAACCTCGTCGTGGGCGCGGTCCTCGTCGTGCTGGTGGTGGGCGTCTTCCTCATGAGCCTGCGGGCCGCGCTCATCGTCGCGCTCGTCATCCCGCTCTCGCTGCTCGGCGCGTTCCTCTACCTCCACCTCCGCGGCCTCTCGGCCAACTTGCTGTCGCTCGGCGCGGTCGACTTCGGCATCATCGTCGACGGCGCGGTGATCATGATCGAGCACGTGGCCCGCCGCCTCGGCGGCACGGCGGGGCCGCGCGAGGCGCGCTCGGTCGTGCTCGAGGCGGCGGGCGAGGTGGCGCGGCCCACGCTTTTCGCGCTCTGCATCATCATCGTGGCCTACATTCCCATCTTCACCCTCCAGCGGGTCGAGGGGCGCATCTTTGCGCCGATGGCGAACACGGTCTGCGCGGCGCTGGTGACGGCGCTCGTCTTCTCCTTCACGCTGATCCCGCTGCTCGCCTTCCTCTTCCTGCGCGGACACGGCAGCGCGGCACACACCCCGGTGGAGGCGGCCGCGGCGCGGCTCTACCGTCCGGCCCTCGGCTGGGCGCTCGACCACCGCGGGGCCGTGCTCGCCGGCACGGTGGGCGTCCTCGCCCTGGGCCTCGTCCTCTTCGGCCGGCTCGGCACCGAGTTTCTCCCGACCCTCAACGAGGGGGCGCTCTGGGTGTCGGTCACGCTCCCGCCCAGCATCGCGCTCGAGCGGGCGCACGCGACCGTGCTGCCGCGCATCCGCGATGCGCTCCTCGCCTTCCCCGAGGTGCAGGGCCTCATGAGCCAGCTCGGCGGCCCGGACGACGGGACCGACCCGGCGCCCGCGAACCTGATCCAGTTCTTCGTCGACTTGAAGCCGCGCGCCGAGTGGCCGCGCGGCGTCACCGCGGCGGCGCTGATCGACGCGATGCAGGCGCGCCTCGCCGAGGTGCCGGGCATCGAGGTGAACTTCTCCCAGCCGATCAAGGACAACATCGAGGAGAACATCTCCGGCATGAAGGGCCAGGTGGCGGTGAAGCTCTTCGGCTGGGACCTCGATGCGCTGCGCGGCGCGGCCGAGGAGGTCAAGCGCGTGCTCGCCGGCGTGCGCGGGGTGGCCGATCTGGCGATCGTCCGCTCGGCACAGCTCCCCCAGGTCCACGTCGTCGTCGACCGGGTGGCGATCGCCCGCTACGGGCTCAACATCGCCGACGTCGAGGACGTGATCGAGACCGCGATCGGCGGCAAGACGGCGACGCAGCTCTGGGAGGGCGAGCGGCACTTCGACGTGGTGGTGCGCCTTGCCGCGGCGGCGCGCGCGACCCTCGACGCGATCCCGCAGATCGCCGTGCCCACGCCCGATGGCGCGCAGGTGCCGCTCGCGCAGCTCGCCCGCGTCGAGGTGGCCCCGGGCGAGGCGGCCATCGACCGCGAGGCGAACATGCGCTTCGTCGGCGTCAAGTGCAACGTGCGCGGGCGCGACCTGGGCGGGTTCGTCGCCGAGGCGCAGCGGCGCGTCGCCGCCGAGGTGAAGCTTCCCCCGGGCGCGTTCATCACCTGGGGCGGGGAGTTCGAGAACCAGCGGCGGGCGATGGCGCGGCTCGCGGTGATCATCCCGGTCTCGATCGCGCTCATCCTGGCGATCCTCTTCCGCACCTTCGGCTCGCTCGCCTGCGCGCTGCTCATCCTGACGACGATCCCCTTCGCGCTCACGGGCGGCGTGGTGGGCCTGCTCGCGGCGCGGCTCAACCTGAGCGTCGCGGCGTGCATCGGGTTCATCGCGCTCATGGGACAGGTGGTGCTGAACGGCGTGGTGCTCGTCTCGCAGATCAACGCGCTGCGCGCCGAGGGGCTCGGCGTGCGGGCGGCGGTGGAGGAGGGCGCGATGCGCCGCATGCGTGCCGTGCTCATGACCGCGCTGCTCGCCGCGCTCGGCCTCCTGCCCGCGGCGCTCTCGACCGAGATCGGCTCGGAGACGCAGCGGCCGCTCGCGGTGGTGGTGATCGGCGGGCTCGTTTCGGCGACGCTGCTCACGCTGCTGGTGCTGCCCGTCCTCTACACGCTGCTCTTGGGCGAGCGGGGGCGGGGCCGCGCCGCGGCCCCCTCGCGGCTGCGCGCCGTCGGCACGCACTGAGCCCGCCCGGGCATCGGCGCGGCCGGGAGCTACGCTCCGCCCGTGGCGACGGCCGCGGCGGAGGCGAGCCCGTCGCGCCACCTGCGAGGAATGCCGCGACGCGTGCAGGAGACCGCGCGCAAGTTGGCCTAGCGCCTATCGAGCCAGCGCTCGGCGTTCCGCAGCGCGAGCGCGACGATCGTCTCCTGCGGGTTCACCCCGATCGACGTGGGGATCACGCTCGCGTCGGCGACGACGAGGCCCGGCACGCCGTGCACGGCGCCGCTCGAGTCGGTGGCCCCGCGCGCAGGATTCGGCGCCATGCGCGCCGTGCCCATGATGTGCACGGTCATGAGCTCGATCCCGCGGGCGACCCGCGGCCGCGCGGCGATGCGCGGAAGCTCCTCGGGGCCCGCCAGCTCGGGCAGATCGGCGAACGGCAGCAGCACGCGGCGAGCGCCTGCGGCGAAGAGCAGCTCGGCGGTGAGGGCCACGCCGCGGTGGACGCGCTCGAGGTCGCGGCCCGCAAGGTCGAAGAACAGGTACGGCTGGCGATCGGGCCCGAGCACGACGCGGCCCTCGCCCTCGTCCTCGATGAGGGCAGCGGCCGTGAGCATGTGGTTGTAGAGCCGCATGCGCGCGGCGTGCGCCGCGCCGAAGCCGGGCAGCGCCGCGGCGAGCAGCCCCGGCGGCACCGCCGCGTAGCCGATCAGGATGCCCTCGTCGAGGAAGTGGTGGATGTGGAAGGCCTGGTGCGTCCCGATCCAGGGGTCGAGACGCTCCGCGAAGATGCCGACGACCTTGGCGTTCGGGTGCGTGTGGAGTCCGCGGCCGATCATGCGGGCGCGAAGCCAGCTCCGTTTTAAGATGGCCGGCGTGTGCCGCGCGCCAGCGGCGAGCACGACGAGCGGCGCGTGCACGGTGAAGCGCGCGCGCGCGCGGCCGTCGGCCCCGAGGAGCCGCCCGCGCACCCCCGCCGCGCGGCCGCCGCGGAAGACGACGCGATCGACGCGCGCGTGCGTGAGGAGATGGCCGCCCGCGGCGAGGAGCCGCGGGATCTCGGTCACCAGCATCGACTGCTTGGCGCCCGTCGGGCAGCCGAGCGCGCAGTTGTTGAGGCCGACGCAGCGGCGCATGCTCCGCGGCGCCCGGGCGACCGGCCAGCCGAGCCGGCGCGCGCCCGCGAGGAAGGCGAGCGTGTTGCGGCCGAAGGTGTCCTCGTGGTTCGGCTCGACGTGGAGGATGCGCTCGGCCGCGGCGAAGTAGGGCTCCAGGGCGCGCGGCCCGAGGTCCGCGAGGCCGAGCTCGCGCTCCCAGGCGGCGAGCACTCGCTCGGGCGCCCGCCAGCTCATGCCGCCGTTGATCACCGTCGAACCGCCGACGCACCGGCCCTCGGCGAAGAGGATGCCCGGGCGGCCGAGGATGAGGCTCGTCCCGGCGTCGCGGTAGAGGCGACGGATCATCGTCGCGGGATCGGTGGTGAAGGTCTCCGTGCGCTCGAGCGCGCCCTCCTCGACGACGAGCACGTCGAGCCCCGCGTCGCGGAGCCGCGCTGCCGCGGTGGCGCCACCCGCGCCGCTGCCGACCACGACCGCATCGGCGGCGAAGGTCGCCGCCCGCGCGAGCGTCGCGCCGTCGGTGACGTTCGGGTAGGCGAGCCGGTGCTCAGGCGGGGCGATCATCGAGGAGCTCCGCGCGCCGCGCGACGAGCGCCGCGGCCCGGCCGGCCCAGTCGACCTCGAGCGTCGCAAGCACCGTGGGGTGCTGGTAGAAGGCGAGAAAGGTAAGCGCCCGCAGCCCGAGCACGAGCGCGCCGAGGAGGCCACCCGCCTCCGCGAGCCGGGCGAGGTAGCGCTGCGCCTCGTCGAGCGGCATGCGGCTGAAGCGGCGCCAGCGGCCGGCGAACAGCGGGGGGCCGAGCTCGAGGAGCCAGAGCCCGAGCGGGAGGGCGCGCCGCATCGGGCCCGGGAGATGGGGGAGGAAGGCTGCGATCTCGGCGAGCACGTGGTCGTCGAGCGGCTGGTCGAAGCCCTCGCCCCGCGGGCGGATGGCGGCGACGGCGGCACGCAGCGTGCGGGCGCCGAGGCGGGAGAGCGCCATGGGGCCGCCATAGCACGCCCGGCGGCGCGGGTCGCGTTGCGCCGCGTCCGCCGCCGTCGCTATGATCCCGCGCCGATGACGCCCGCGGCGGCCCGCCTCGTGGCGCTGGTTCGCGCCGAGCCGGTCGACACCGCCGCGATCGCCGACCTCCTCGACCACCTCTCCCCCGGCGATCGCCGCCAAGCGATCGCGGCGCTCGGCGGGCCGGGCCTCCAGGGTCGGCTCTATGCCGCGCTCGCGGGCGGTCCCCCGGTGAGCCTCGCCGACCTGGTGCCGGCCGACGCGCCGCCGCTGCGCGAGGTGATCTACCACGGCAAGAACTCGCTGCCTGCCTTCACGCTCTTCCAGAAGCGCTTCTGCCGGCCGGCGGGCGGGGCGACCGACGCCCTCTGGGGCTACAACCACCAGCAGCTCGCGTGGCTCACGGGGCCGGGCTACTTCGTCGTGCGGGAGGAGCCGGGCCGCGGGGCCGCCATCGACTACCGGCAGGTGCCGCCACAGGGCTGTCCCGGCTGGCCCCCGGTGCAGCCGAACGATCGCGGCGTCTCGCGCCTCGTCTACAAGGACATGGTCGACTACCTGCGGCGCGTCGCGACGCACGTCTTCATCGGCTGTGCCACGCGGCGCGGCCGGGAGATCGGCAGCTACTTCGTGCTCTCGCGCGCCGAGTGACGGGCGACCGTCGCTCAGGCCGCGCGCGCGGCGAGCCGGGCGGCGAGCGCGGGGGTGCAGGCGACGTCGATCGCCGTCCAGGCAAGCGCGAGCGCCCCGTCGAGGAGCGCGCGGTCGGCCGTGGGCGTGACGCAGTGGGCCGCGAACTCGGGCTGATGGTTCACCGCCGGGAGCGAGGCGATGCCGATGAGGGGGTGGATCGCGGGGAGCGCGAGCGAGACGTTGCCCATGTCCGTCGAGCCCGCGCTGCGATCGAGGATCGGACCCAGGTCGGGGAAGCTGCGGCCGAGCGCCTCGGCGTTGCGCCGGTAGAGCGCGGCGAGCTCCGCGTCGTGATGCACCTCCGCGTAGGGGGCCTCGGCGGCGAGATCCAGGGTTGCACCGGTGGCGAGCGCGCCGGCCTCGAAGCAGCGGATCACCCTCGCGCGCACGTCGGCGAGGTCGTCGAGCGAGCGCGCCCGCACGTAGTACTCTGCCGCCGTGCTCCCGGGCACCACGTTGGGCGCGTCGCCGCCTTTGGTGACGATGCCGTGCACGCGATCGGTCGCGCGCAGGTGCTGGCGGAGAAGGCCGAGCGCGACCTGCGCGACCGTGAGCGCGTCGGCCGCGTTGATCCCGTGCTCGGGGAAGGCCGACGCGTGCGCCTCCCGGCCCGCGTAGCGGACGTGGAGCTCCTGCATGGCGAGGAACGGCGCCGTGAGCACGTCGACGGGCGCGGGGTGGACCATCATCGCCGCATGCACGCCCGCAAACGCGCCGCGCTCGAGCAGCAGAATCTTGCCGCCGCCGCTCTCCTCGGCGGGCGTGCCGATGACCGACACGGTGAGCCCCACGTCGTCGGCCACGCGCGCGGCGGCAAGCCCGGCGCCGACCGCGATGGCGGCGATGAGATTGTGGCCGCAGGCGTGCCCGATGCGGGGCAGGCAGTCGTACTCGGCGCAAAACGCCAGATGGAGCGGCCCCGCGCCCGCCCGCGCGACGAACGCGGTCGGCAGGCCGCCCACGCCGCGCTCGACGGCAAAGCCCGCGGCCGCGAGCGCCTCGCAAAGCCAGGTCGCCGCCCGCTCCTCCTCGAAGGCGAGCTCGGGGTGCGCATGGATGCGGTGGCTCAGCGCGATCAACCGCGCGCGCTCGCCCTCGAGGCGCTCGCGCGCGGCCGCCTTGGCCTCCATGGGCGGGCTTCTAGGCCGGGCCCGCGCGGGAATCAACTCAGCGCCGCAGCCCGAAGTAGAGCAGCACGAGCGGCGCCGGGCCCGTGCACGCGATCGCGTGCATCTCGCCCGCCTCGACGACCACGCACACCCCGGGCGCGAGGGCGTGGGGCCGCCCGTCGACGTGGATCACGCCGCAGCCCGCCTCGACGACGAACACCTCGTGCATGTCGGCGTGCGCGTGCGCCGGGGCCACCTGGCCCGGCGCGAGCCTCGCCTCGGCGAGCTGGGTGAGGTGCGGGAGGGCGCCGGCGCGCAGCAGCACGCGCTTGCGGATCGCCGGGTCGTGGGAGACCGGCTCGTCGGGGAGGTCGGCGAGCGCGACGCGCTTCACGATACGCTGCCGCGCAGCACGGTCACCGACGCCCGCGGCAGCGTGTAGGTGGCGCCGGCGCCGCCCGGGGCGGTGGTGGTCACGGGCGGCCCGTCGGGCGCCGCGGTCCCGTGGGGGCCGGGATGCCACCGGTACTGATCGCGGCCGAAGCTCACCTGGGTGACGGGGCCGGTGAAGAAATGGTCGGTGCTGGTTGCGGCGTCGTGGAACGTCACTCCCACGGTCACGGATCGGCTCTTGTTCTTGTTGACGAGCAGCACCGCCCACTGGCCGTCGGGGCGGTGGAGGGCGTAGGCGGTGAGAAGCTGGTTGCCGCGGCGGTCGACGACGTCGCTCGCCGCGGGCACCAGGTCGTGCGGCGCGTCGACCGGCTCCGCCCACTCCTGGGTGAGAAGCTGCGTCGAGAAGAACTGGGCGGACTTGGCCTCGATCGTGTAGCTCGCATCGGCGACGAACATGCTGAAGGTGCCGTAGCGGTTGCACCCCCCCGCGCGCGAGAGCGGGATCGGCTCGTACTGGTAGAAGAACGCGCCCGCGCCGCCGGCGGCGAGGAAGCTGCCCACGAAGTCGGCGTGCCAGAGCGCGCCGAAGATCGTGTTCATCGAGCCGTCGTCGTCGTAGGTGTCGTTGTACTCGGTCACGTAGCGCGGCACCGAGGGCGCGAGCCCGTCGGCGGCCCACGCGGCGAGCACGCCCGCGACCAGCCCCGGCTCGTCGAGCAGCCGCTTCCAGCCGACGTGGCACGGATCGAAGGGGTAGTGCTCGAACGACATGAAGCTCAGGTCGCCGAGGCGGCCGTGCGCCGCGAGGTAGGCGAGGAAGCGCGCGAGCCAGGAGGTGTTGCCGCGCGCGTCGGGCCAGACCGGCACGTCCTGCGTGACGCCCTGGAACACCGGACCGCCCAGCCGCAGCGCCGGATCGACCGCGTGCAGCGCCGCCGCCCACTGGAGGTAGAGCGCGCCGTAGTCCTCGGGGAGGATGAACTGCCCGTCGGGCTCCTCGCCGAGCTCGACGCCGAGCAGCGGATAGCCCTGCGCCTCGAGGTAGCGGATCTCGGCGGCCGCGTCGTCGGGCGTGCCGTAGAGCATCGCCACGGGGACCAGCGCGGGAAGCCCGCGGGTGAGCGCGCTGCCGAGCACGAGGTCGAGGCCGGGCTGCTCGGTCTCGGTTACCTGTGCCGTCGCGTCGTGCCACGGATCGACCGAGGAGACGTAGGTCACGGTCTGCCGCGTGCCGTCGGGGCTGTGGTGCACGAGGTCGGTGAAGACGCCGCGCGCGAGCGTGCCCAGGCCCACCTCGGCGAGCGCGTAGCCCATGCAGTTGCGCGGGTCGCCCGGACCGTGGCTGTCGCAGGTGCCCGACGACGCGGTCATGAGCACGCGGACGAACTCGGTCGCGATCGGCGTCGGGGCGAGCGCGAGCGTCACGGTGCCGCCGATCCCGCCCGTCACGACGCCTCCGGGGAACGCCTGCCACGTGCCGTGTGCCGGATCGTAGATCGCGTCGTCGCCGGTCCAGTACTCGACGCGGTAATCCGTGGCGTGCGGTTCGGCCCACACGAGCCGGATCGCGTTCACTGGCTTCGTGGTGCCGAGGTCAATCACGACCCACTGCGGATGGGTCGCGTCGGGCTCGCCGGTAAACGCCTGCGTGAGATAGGGGTTGCTCTTCCAGTACGTCGTCGGGTCGCCGTCGTCGAGGCGGGAGAAGTCGTCGTCGTAGGCCTGGTCGTGGGTGAAGCCGCGGTGCGGCAGGCGGTAGCCGAACGACAGTCGGATCGGGCCGCCGCTCGCGCCGCCGGTGAAGTAGCCCGTGTCGCCGGGGCCGCTCCACGTGCCGCTGGGATTCCAGTGCCAGGCCTGCACGCCGAGCTCCGTGAAGAGCCGGTAGCTCACCGGGCCGAAGCCCGCGGCGAGCATCTGCGCGATGTTGGCAGGCGTGTAGATCTGGTCGGTCGCGCCGCCGGGCACCGCATCGACGCCCGCGCCGAGCGCGCGCAGCGGCACGACCGTGGCGAGGCGATGGCCCGGCGTGACGTCGACCGTGACCCCGGCCGCCGCCGCGACCCCGACCCAGGCGACCAGCATCGCCAGCGCGGCGCTCCGCAGCATCGCCGGTCGTCTACGCTCGGGCGTCGCCGCCTGTCAACGCAAACCGTCTTGCATCCCCGCGGGGGCTCGCCTAGGGTCCCGCGGCATGGAGGAGCGCTTCGCGCATCTCATCGGCGGCGAGCTGGTCCCCGGCCGCCGCGAGTTTCCGGTCGTCAATCCGGCGACGGCCGAGCCGTTCGCGCAGTGCCCGGAGGCGACGCCCGAGGACGTCGAGCGCGCGATGGCCGCGGCCGCGGCGGCCTTTGCAGGCCCCTGGGCGCGCGAGGAAGCGCAGCGGCGCGCCGCGCTCGCGCGCGCGGCGGAGGTGCTCGCGGCCCAGGCCGAGGCGATCGGCCGGCTCGTCTGCCTCGAACAGGGCAAACCGCTCGCGGCGGCCGTCGGCGAGGTGAAGGGTGCTGCCGGCATCTTCCGGCTCTACGCCGAGGAGCAGGTTCCCGTGCAGGTGCTGCGCGAGGACGCGAAGACGCGAGTGACGCTCGTGCGCCGGCCGCTCGGGGTCACCGCGGCGATCACGCCGTGGAACTACCCGATCTACACGCTCGTGCAGAAGCTCGGCCCGGCGCTGCTCGCGGGCAACACGGTGGTGGCCAAGCCTTCGCCCTTCACGCCGCTCTCCGCGCTCGCGCTCGGTGCCGCGCTGCGCGAGGTCTTCCCGCCCGGGGTGCTCAACGTGCTCGGCGGCGGCGACGAGGTGGGCGCGTGGCTCACCGCGCATCCCACCGTGCGCAAGATCTCGTTCACGGGCAGCGTGCCCACGGGCAAGAAGATCGCCCGCGCGGCCGCCGAGGACTTGAAGCGCGTCACGCTCGAGCTCGGCGGCAACGATCCGGCGATCGTGCTGCCCGACGTCGACCCGGCTCAAGTCGCCCCCCGGCTTTTCTGGGGCGCGTTCACCAACTCGGGCCAGGTCTGCGTGGCGATCAAGCGCCTCTACGTGCACGAGGACGTCTACCGCCCGCTGGTGCGGGAGCTCGCCGCGTTCGCCGCGGCCGTGAAGGTGGGCGACGGCCTCGCCCCCGACACCCAGCTCGGCCCGATCAACAACCGCCCGCAGTTCGAGCGCGTGTGCGCCCTGGTCGAGGATGCGAAGCGCCACGGCGGACAGATCGCCGCCGGCGGCGCGCCGCTGCCGCGCCCGGGCTACTTCTATCCGCCCACGCTGGTCACCGATGTCGGCGAGGGGGTGCGGCTCGTCGACGAGGAGCAGTTCGGTCCGGCGCTGCCCGTGATCCCCTTCCGCGACCTGGACGACGCCTTCGCGCAGGCCAACCGCACCCACTACGGCCTCGGCGGCTCGGTGTGGACCGCCGACCCCGCCCGCGGCGAGGCGCTGGCCCAGCGGCTCGAGTGCGGCACCGCCTGGGTGAACCAGCACCTCACGCTGAGCCCGCGCATCCCCTTCGGCGGCGTCAAGTGGAGCGGCCTCGGGCGCGAGAACGGGCCGTGGGGGCTCGAGGAGTTCTGCGAGCTCCAGGTCGTGAACGTGGCCCGGGCGTGAGCGACGGCGACTTCGGCGTCGACGTCGAGCGTCGCGGCGACGTCGCCTGGGTGGTGCTGCGCAACCCCGCGCGGCGCAACGCCGTGCGCCTCGAGATGTGGGAGGCGATTCCGGACGTGGTGGGCGGGCTCGCGGCCGACGCCGGCGTGCGCGTCGTCGTCCTGCGCGGCGCGGGCACGGAGGCCTTCGCCTCGGGGGCCGACATCTCCGAGTTCGCCACGCGCCGCGCCGACCCCGCCTCGGCGCGCGCCTACGAGCGCACCACCGCGCGCGCCTTCGACGCGCTGCTCGCGTGCCCGAAGCCGCTCGTGGCGATGCTGCGCGGCGCGTGCGTCGGGGGCGGGCTCGCGATCGCCGCGTGCGCCGACCTCCGGGTCGCGGCGGACGACGTCAAGCTCGCGCTGCCGCCGGCCCGCCTCGGGCTGGGGTACCACTACGCCGGGGTGGCGCGGCTCGTGGCGCTCGTCGGGCCGTCGACCACCGCCGAGATGCTGTTCACGGCGCGCACGTACGACGCCGAGGAGGCGCTGCGGCTCGGGCTCGTCAATCGCGTGGTGCCAGCCGCGGACCTCGAGGCGTTCACCGCAGCCTACGTCGCCGACATCGCCGCCAACGCCCCCCTCACCCTGCGCGCGGGCAAGCGGGCGATCGCCGAGACGCTGCGCGACCCGGCCGAGCGCGACCTCGCTGGGGTGGCGGCGCTGGTCGACGCCTGCTTTGCGAGCGCCGACTACGCCGAGGGCGTGCGCGCGTTCTGCGAGAAGCGCCGGCCGGTCTTCCGCGGCGCGTGACCCGGTTCAGCGCCGGCCGCGCTCGATCATGCCGCCGGCGCGCTCGATGGCATCCGCCCGCAGGACGGTGAACGGCTCCGTGCGCCGCTCGAAGGCGGCGAGCAGCGGTCGCATCACGTCCTGCTGCGTCACGTAGGCGGCGAGCGCCGCGTGGACGCGGGCCATCTCCGCGTCGGTGAGCGTGAGCGCGGTGCGTGCGAGGCCGCGGGTCGGGAGCGAGGCGGGTAGCGTGAGCGGCTGCTCGGCGGCATCGGGTGGGGGGACGACCGCCTGCCAGCCCGGCGGCCAGTCGGGCCAGTGCACGAGGTAGGCGAGCAGCCGCGGCAGCGGGCCCCGCGGCCGCCAGTCGCCGAGGGCGAGCAGCGTGAAGAGCCCCGCGGCGCGGTGATCGGGATGGCGGTCGAGCGGGTCGGGGAGGACCACGAGCGTGGGATCGGCCTCGCGCAGCACGCGCGCAAGCTCGGCGCGGAGGTCGGCGCCGTCGTAGGGGAGATCGGGGTCGCGGGCCTCGCTGTCGTAGGGTGGGTCGGTGGCCCCGGTCGTGGGCGAGCGCTCGGGATGGAGCCGCTGCCAGTGCGAGGTGAGCAGCGGCTCGAGCCCGCCGTCGGGGAATCCCAAAAACTCGAGGCGGATGCGACCGTCGCCGAGCAGGCGCAGCGCCGCGCGCTCCTCGCCGAGGCGGCGCTCGCCGTAGGCGACGAACTCGGCGGACCGCGGCCGCGGCCGGCCCGTCTCGCGCTCGACGCCCTCGACGTAGCCGTCGCCGGCGGTGAGCAGCACGACGCGCACGGTGCCGCCCTGCGCGAGCACGCGCTGGATGAGCCCGCCCGCCCCGAGCGTCTCGTCGTCGGGATGCGGAGCCACGACCACCAGGCGCTCGGCGGGGCCGAGCGCCAGCGGCTCGGGGGCGCGCGCGACGGCCGGGCCGCGGCGCGGGTGGCTGCGGAAGAAGTGCCAGATACGCTCGCTTGCACCGGACGGCCACCAGTGCCCCTGCCAGCCTTCGCAGGCGACGACGTCGGCCCGGCAGCCCACAAAGCGCGTGCACGCGTTCTCGTCGACGGCGGCGCCGCAGCCGTTCTCCCGCGCCCACCAGTCGCGCGCGCCGTGCACGAGGTCCAGGGGCACGACGCGGTCGTGGCGGCCGGCCAGCAGGAAAACCGGCATCGGCCCCGCGGGCACGCAGCCGTCGAGCCCGCGCGCCCCGGCGACCGGCGCCACCGCCGCGAGCCGGTCGCCCAGCACGCAACCGAGCGCGTTCGCGAAGAAGCCGCCGTTCGACATGCCGGTGGCGAACACGCGGCGCCGGTCCACGCAGCGCTCCCGCTCGAGCCGGTCGAGTAGCGCGCGCACGAAGTCGACGTCGCGCGTGTCGGCGGGCTGCATGCTCCAGCCCGTGCCGGTGGTGCCGAGGAGATGGACGCCGGGGTGCCCCTCGGGCGTGACCGCGATAAAGCCGTCGCGGGCGGCCAGCCGCCAGAAGCCCGTCCACCCCCGCTCCCGGCTGGCGCTGCCGCGGAAGCCGTGGAAGTCGAGCACGACGGGCAGCGGGCGGTCGGCGGGTGCGGCCGGCGCGTCGAGGAGGTATTCGCGGGCGGCAGAGCCGACGCGGACGCTTTGGCGCTCGCCGCGCAGCGCGGGCAGCACCCCCGGCCGGCAGCCGGCGCTCGGCTCGGGGGGGACGTCCGCACCCGCGGGGGAGACGTCCGCCCGCTCGCGGCGGCACGCGCCGAGCAGCACGAGCGCGCAGAGCGCCGCCGCAGCACGTCTCCCCTGGATCGTCATCGGTGCTCTGCTATCCTGCCATCGAGGGGGAGAAAGGGCACGCGACGATGGAGAGAACGAAGAGGCAGGGACTGGCTGTGCTACTGGCCGGAGGGCTCTCTGGGCTCGCCGCGGTGGCCGGGGCGGGAACCATAACCATCACCACGACCACGAGCACCACGACCACGACGGTCGGCTGCACGGTGGCGCCGACGCTCGACTCGATCGCCTGCCGGCTGGCCGAGCTCGAGCAGCTTGCGAGCACGGCGCCCGACGTGGGCAAGCTCCAGACGCGTCTCCTCAAGATGATCAGGCGGGCCGAGAAGGACGCGAGCGCCGCCGCGGGCGCACCGAGCGCGAAGAAGGAGCGGGTATTTCTCCAGCGCCTGGTGACCGTGCTCACGTCGTTCAAGTTCACGGTGACCTCGCTCCACGGACGGCGGACCATCGGCAAGTCGACGCAGGGGACGCTCGCCACGCTCGCCGCGGGAGTGCGCACGGACGCCCAGACGCTCCGCAAGTCGCTCTAAGCGGCTACGCCGGGTAGAACTGCCGCACCAGCCGGGCGAGCTCTCCCAGTGGGAGCTGGCCCGGCGCGGTCGGCGCGCCCACCGACGCGTAGGTGAGGAGCGAGCCCGCGGCTGGGAAGCAGAGGCGGGAGATCGCGCCCACGGGTCCCATCGCGAGCGTCGCCACGGCGTGGGCGCGGGCGGCGAGCGTCACCTCGAGCAGCGTGCGCACGTCGTCGAGGTCGCGGGCGTGGGCGGCGAGCTTCGTGAGATCGGCCCCGAGGGACTCGGCGCGCTCGACGAGGGCGAGGAGGCGGGCGGCCGGCGGCGGCGCGTCGAGGAAGTGCGCGGAGAGGATCACGGTGCGCCCCGCGGCGCGCGCGCGCGCGACCAGGTCGCCCAAGAGCGCCACCGAGGCGATCTCGACGTCGATGGCATCGACGTGGGGCAGGCCGGCTGTGTAGAGCGCAGCCCGGCGCGCGTCCGGCCATGGCCTGCCCCCCTCGGCGGCGGCGCGCACGGTGAGCAGAATCGGCCGTCCGGCGGCGCGCAGCCGCAGGAGCGCCGCGGCGAGCGCCACGGGCTCGGGATCGGCGAAGAGGTCCGCGCGCACCTCGACCAGATCCGCGTCCTCCGCGGCGGCGAGGGCGTCCAGATCCGCCTCGCCGCCCGAGGCGACGATGCGCGGGCGTCCACCCAGCGCCACGCCGCCGATCGCCGGTGCGCGCGTCACGAGCTGGAGGCGCCGAGCACCTGCGCGTCGGCGCCGACGCGCACCGTGGCGCCGACGAAGCTGCCCTCGTATCGCCCCCGCCCGCCGAGGACCAGTCCGCCGGCGGGCGCATACACGATGCCCGTCACGGCGGCGCCCGGTCCCGTGCGGAAGGCCGGCGCGGAGCCGCCCGCCGCGACGTCGACCTCGAGCGCCGTGTCGGCGAGGCCCGGCGCGGGGCTCAGTTGCGCGCGCGCTCCGAGCCGCACCGGGTCGAGCACCGCGATGCGACAGGCCGCGGCGCACACGAGCTCGGCGTGGCGCCCGAGGCGCAGCGCGCGCAGCGCGTAGGTGCCCCCGGTAAGCAGCAGGCCTGCGTGCCCGCCCAGGTGCACGCGACCGTAGGCGCCGGGGCCGAGCGGCCCCGCGATGCGCCCCGCGGCTACGCGCACCGCGATTCGTCCCGGGGCGGCCGTCACCGGCGGCAGCGCCGCCGGCGCAACGAGCGGCACGGTGACGGCTGCGCGGCACTGCGTGCTGGTCGTGCCGTCGAGGAAGAGACAGAAGAGACGACGCGCGACGCGGGCCCCCTCGGCGAGCCGGATCGAGAACGCGGCCACGTCGCCGCCGACGCGCGCCCCCGCGCCGATCGTGACGGTGCCCACGTTGGCGCCGATGTCTCCCGAAAACACCTCTACGCCTGGACCGAGGCGCGTCTGGGTGAGGCCAAAGAGCGCGTAGTCGAACGGCGAGCCGCTCGGTGCGCCCTGGGCACGCAGGCGCCCCGCCGGGCCGAGCACGAGCACGACGAAAACGATCCCCCGCAACACCCGCACCATCGCCGGATGCGTCTAGCATGCCGCTCGCAGGGGGGCCAGGCGCCCTGGCCTCGTCCGTCGTGCCTGTACTAAGGTGAGCGGCCGCATGCTGGGGATCACGCGGATCGCGCCCTACTTCCCGCGCCACCGCCTCGATCGCGCCCTCATGGCGGCGGCGTGGGGGACGCGGGCCGCGGGCACGCGCACGGTCGCCGGTCCGGACGAGGACGCCCTCACGCTCGCCGTCGACGCCGTGCTCGCCTGCCTCGGCGAGACCGATCCCGCGAGCTACGACGCGCTCGCCTTCGCCAGCACGAGCGCGCCGTATCTCGAGAAGCAGGTGGCGAGCGTGGTCGCCACGGCGTGCGACCTGCCGCGCACGACGGCGGTTGCGGACTTTGGCGGCTCCGTGCGCGCCGGAACGACCGCGCTGCGAGCGGCGCTCGACGCCGTGCGGGCGGGCAGCGCGCGCGCGGCCCTGGTCGCCGCCGCCGACACCCGCCCCGCGGAGCCGGGCAGCGAGCTCGAGCCGCTCCTCGGCGACGGGGCGGCCGCGGCGGCCGTGGGCCGCGAGGGGGTGATCGCCGAGCTGGTGGCGACCGCGACGGTGGCCGAGGAGTTCACGTATCTCTGGCGCACCGACGCCCAGCGCGCACTGCGGGTCTCCGACCTGCGCTTCGGGGCGAGCTACGGCTACGCGCGCGACGTCGCCGAGGCGGTGACGGCGGCGCTGCGCCGCGCCGAGGTGCCGCCGAGCAGGCTGGCGCGCCTGCTGCTGGCGGCGCCCGACGCGCGGGCGGCCGCCGAGGCTGCCGCGCGGATCGGGTGCGATCCCAAGGCGCAGCTCGTGGGACCGCTCGTCGCGGAGGCGGGCGTGCTCGGAGCCCCCGACCCGCTCGTTCTGCTCGCCCGCGCGCTCGAGACCGCCGCGCCCGGGGACTTTCTCGCGGTCGCCGCGCACGGCGAGGGCGCCGACGCGCTCGTCTTCCGCGCAACCGAGGCGCTGCCCGCGGCGCGCCCGCGGCCGCTCGCCGCCGCGCTCGCGGGCGGCCTCGCGCTCCCGTCCTACGCGGCCTTCCTGCGCGCCCGGGGCGCGCTGCCCGCGGAGGTCGCCGGCGAGACCGTCACCGCGATGATCGAGTGGAAGGAGCTGCGGCAGGACGTGCGGCTCTACGGGAGCCGCTGCGAGGTCTGCGGGCTCGTGCAGTACCCCCAGGCGCGGGTGTGCATCGGCTGCCGCGCGCAGGACCGCACCGTCGAGCAGAAGCTCGCAAAGCGCGGCACGGTGTTCACCTTCACGATCGACCACCTGGCCTCGGCGCTCGTCTCGCCGCTCGCGATGGTGGTGGTCGATCTCGACGGCGGCGGGCGCCTCTACCTCCAGGCGACCGACGTCGGCCCGGGCGAGGTGCGGGTGGGCGCGCGCATGGCGCTCACGTTCCGCCGCCTGCACGAGGGCGGCGAGAACCGCAACTACTTCTGGAAAGCGAGGCCGATGGACGCGTCATGAAGGACCAGGTCGCCGTCGTCGGGGTGGGCTGCACGAAGTTCGGGGACCGGCACGACCGCACCTACGAGGAGCTCATCTGCGATGCGGCCTTCGAGGCGTACGCCGACGCTTGCATCGACCCCGCGGAGATCCAGGCGGCCTATCTCGGCACCTACCTGCCCGGCCCGGGCGGAGGCAAGGCCGCGGTCTCGCTCGCCGACGCGCTCCGGCTCTACGGGCGGCCGATCACCCGCGTCGAGAACTACTGCGCCACCGGCACCGACGCCTTCCGCAACGGCTGCCTCGCGATCGCCGCGGGCGTCTACGACATCGTGCTCGTGGTCGGCGCCGAGAAGCTGAAAGACCGCGGCGGGCGCGGCATCCCGCGGCTCGGCCACCCGCTGCTCGCGCGCGGCAACACGGCGCCCGGGCTCTTCGCGCTCGCGGCGAACCGCTACATGCACACCTACGGCCTCGGGCGCGAGACGCTCGCCAAGGTCGCGGTGAAGAACCACCGCAACGGCGCGAAAAACGAGCGCGCCCACCTGCGCAGCGAGATCACGGCCGAGCAGGTGCTGGCTGCGCCGATCATCGCCTGGCCCTTCGGGCTCCTCGACTGCTGCCCCACCACCGACGGCGCGGCCGCCGCGATCCTCTGCCGCCGCGACTTGGCTTCGCGCTTCCGCGGCACGCCGATCCTCGTGAAGGGGGTGGGGCTCGCCGTGGAGAGCGGGCGGCCGTACTTCGACCCCACGTTCGACTATCTCGGCTTTCGCTCCACGCAGAAGGCCGCGCAGCAGGCCTACGCGATGGCCGGCATCCGCCCCGCCGACGTCGACTTCGCCGAGGTCCACGACTGCTTCACGTGGACCGAGATCTCGAACATCGAGGACCTGGGCTTCTGCGCCAAGGGCGAAGGCGGGCGGCTCGTCGAGGAAGGCCGCACGGCGCTCGACGGCGATCTGCCGATCAACCCGAGCGGGGGCCTCAAGTCCTTCGGGCACCCGATCGGGGCGAGCGGCGTGCGCATGATCTTCGAGGTGGTGACCCAGCTCCGCGGCGCAGCCGGCCCCCGACAGGTGAAGAGCCCGCGCCTCGGCCTCGCGCACAACGTCGGCGGGCCGGGCGCGGTCGCCTGCGTGGCCGTGCTCGGCAACGCGTGAGCCGGTGACGCGCTGGGCGGCGCTGGCGGCGTACACCCTCGCGATCTACACGACGCTGCCCTGGGGGCCGCGGCTCGCGCGCCCCGTCGTGCGGTCGGCCGTGGGCGGCTGGCTGCTCGGGCCGGGCAGCGCCGTGCTCGCGGCGGCCGCGGCCGCCGCCGCGGGACTGCGGCTCTGGCGGCGCGGGGCGCCGCCGCGCGCCTGGATCGCGCTCGGGTCCGCCGTGCTCGGCGCGGCGGTGGGGCTCGCCTGGCTCGGCGCGCAGCGGATCGAGCGCATCCACCTCCCCGAGTACGCGCTCGCCGCCGTGCTCGCCTGGCGCGCGCTCGCCCCGGCGATGCCGAGCGACGGCGCGGCCTACGGCGCGGCGGCCGTGCTCGCCGCGGCGATCGGCTGGGGCGACGAGCTCCTCCAGAAGATCACGCCCGGGCGCGTCTACGACCTGCGCGACGTGGCCGCCAACGCCCTCGGGGCGCTGCTCGGGGTGCTCGCGCTCGCGGCGTGGCGCGCGGGCGTGCCGCAGGCTTGCCGCCGCCTCAACGGCGGATCGTCAGCACGAAGATCACCGCCAGGAGCAGCACCATGGCGGCGATGAAGAAGCCCGAGAACGTGCGGAAGCCCGAGACGTTCGCGTCGACGCCGTGGACGTCCTCCTTGACGCCGTCGATTTGCTGCCGCACGGCCGAGCTTTCCACGTACAGGCCCTTCACCTCGTCGCGCAGCGACTTGACCTCCTGCGCGAGGCTCGCGTTGTCGTCGTTGCGCGCGGCCAGGGCACTGCTGAGCGCATCCACGCGCTCCTTGAGCGCCTGGAGCTGCTCGCCGAGCGCGCGCTGGGCCTCGGCGATCTGCCGCAGCAGTGCCCGGTCCTCGGCGGCGAGACCGCCGGTGGCGCGCCCGGCCGCGGCGGGCCGGGCGCGGCGGGCGTGCGCGGGCGCCTCCTCGTCCTGCGCGCCCAGCGGGCCGGCGCCGAGCAGCAGGACCGAGAGGACCGCCGCGACGCCGCGCCACATCATGCAACGCGCATCTCTAATGGGCGCGGACGGGCCGGGTCAAGCTCACGGCCGGATCCGATCGAGCAGCCGCGGGAACGGGATCGTCTCGCGCACGTGGTGGAGCCCGCAGAGCCACGCCACGCAGCGCTCGATGCCCATGCCGAAGCCCGCGTGCGGCACGGAGCCGTAGCGGCGGAGATCGAGGTACCAGCCGAACGCCTCCTCCGGCAGCCCGTGCTCGCGGATGCGCGCGGCGAGCGCGTCGAGCTCGTCCTCGCGCTGCCCGCCGCCGATGATCTCGCCGTAGCCCTCGGGGGCGAGCACGTCGACACAGAGCGCGAGGCGCGGGTCGGCGGGATCGCGTTTCATGTAGAAGGCCTTGGCGGCCGCGGGGTAGCGGTGCACGAGCACGGGACGGTCGAACTCCTGCGCGAGCGCCGTCTCCTCGTCGCCGCCCAGATCCGCGCCCCAGGCGAGGGCGAAGCCCCGGCGCCGCAGCCGCTCGAGCGCCTCGGTGTACGTGATGCGCGGGAAGGGCTTCGCGACGCGCGCGAGCGCGGCGGGGTCGCGCTCGAGCAGCCGGAGCTCCGCCGCCCGCCGCTCGCGCACCCGGGCGACCACGTGGACGAGAAAGTCCTCGGCGAGATCCATGATCTCGTCGAGGCCGGCGAAGGCCACCTCGGGCTCGACCATCCAGAACTCGGTGAGGTGCCGGCGGGTCTTCGACTTCTCGGCGCGGAACGTGGGGCCGAAGCAGTACACCCGGCGCAGGGCGAAGGCCCCCGCCTCGGCGTAGAGCTGCCCGCTCTGCGTGAGGTAGGCGGTCTCCCCGAAGTAGTCGACGGGGAAGAGCGTCGTGGTGCCCTCGCAGGCCGCGGGGGTGAGGATCGGGGCGTCGAAGGCGACGAAGCCGTGCGCGTCGAGGTACTCGCGGCAGGCGCGGATCACCTCGGCGCGCACGCGCAGCACCGCGTGCTGGCGCGCGGAGCGGATCCAGAGATGGCGGTGCTCGAGGAGGAACGCCACACCGTGCTCCTTCGGCGTGATCGGGTACTCGGCGCTCGCGTGGAGGAGCCGCAGGTCGGTGACGCCGAGCTCCCAGCCGATCGGCGCGCGCGCGTCGGCGCGCACCACCCCGGTCACCTCGAGGGCGGACTCCTGGGGAAGATGGTCGGCGAGCGCGAACGCCTCGGGGGAGACGTCGCCCTTGCTCACCACGCACTGGATCGTGCCCGTGCCGTCGCGCAGCGCGAGGAAGTGGAGCTTGCCGCTCGAGCGGCGGGCGGCGAGCCAGCCGCGCAGCGTGACGGTCGCCCCAGCGTGCGCGGCGATCCCCTCGACCGTCACCTCCGTCATACGGCGGGCCCATAGCAGACCGCCCGGTGCGGCTCCATTGGCCGGCGGGAAGCGCCCTGGTAGAGTCGCGCGCCATGCTGGGCTTCACCCTGAGCGAGGAGCAGGAGGCGTTCCGGCAGGCGGTGCGGAGCTTCGCCGAGAAGTCGCTCGCCCCGCGCGTCGAGGCGCTCGAGGCGAGCGAGACGTTCCCGATGGATCTCTTCCGCGAGCTCGGCCGCCTTGGCTACCTCGGGGTCGGCTATCCCGAGGAGTACGGCGGCAGCGGCGGCGACATGGTCATGCGCTGCCTGCTGATCGAGGAGATCGCGCGGGTGAACTGCGGCTTCGCCGCAGCACTGCTCGCCCACGTCGGCCTCGGCTGCATCCCGATCTTCAAGTTCGGCACCGAGGAGCAGAAGCGCCGCTACCTCGTGCCCGCGCTACGCGGCGAGAAGCTCGGCAGCTTCGGCCTCTCGGAGCCCGACTCCGGCTCCGACGCGGCCTCGGTGCGCACCACGGCCGTGCGGCGCGGCGACCACTGGGTCATCAACGGCACCAAGATGTTCATCACCAATGGCAACATCGCCGACTACTGCCTCGTGGTCGCCTACACCGACCGCACGCGCCGCGGCGACGGCATCAGCGTGTTCATCGTCGACACCGACACGCCGGGCTACACGGTCTCCCGCAAGCTCAAGAAGACCGGGCATCACACCTCGGAGACCGCGGCGCTCGCCTTCGAGGACATGGCGGTGCCGGCCGGGGCCCTGCTCGGCGGGGTGGAAGGGGGCTTCAAGCAGGTGACCGGCACGCTCGAGGGCGGGCGCATCACGCATGCGGCGCGCTCGGTCGGCGTGAGCCAGGCGGCGCTCGACGCCGCGCTCGCCTACGCCCGCACGCGCGTGCAGTTCGGTCAGCCGATCGCGAAGTTCCAGGCGATCCGCTTCAAGCTCGCCCGCATGGCGATGGAGGTGGAGACCGCGCGCACCATGATGTGGCGGGCGGCGTGGCTCTTCGACCAGGGGGCGTGCATGCGCGAGGCCGCGATGGCGAAGCTCTACGCCTCGGAGGTGGCGCAGCGGGTCACCTGGGAGGCCATGCAGATCCACGGCGGTTACGGCTACATCGCGGAGTTCCCGGTGGAGCGCTACTGGCGCGATGCGCGCCTGATGACGATCACCGAGGGGACGAGCGAGATCCAGCTCACGATCATCGCGCGGGAGCTCAAGCTCTAGGAGCCTGTCCGAGTAATGCTCCGGCTACGGCGGCGAAGGGACGGCTGCGAGCGGCGTGCTCGCTCCTCCCTCGTGCGGCGTAGCTCGAGCTACGCCTCCTCGGTCGTCGCTGCGCTTGCCGCTCTCGCTCGCCCCTTCGCCGCCTCGCTTGCGTCGATTACTCGGACAGGCTCCTAGCGGCGGGTGCGCTCGCCTGCCGCCGCGGTCGGGAGTATAGTTGCGGCCATGCGCGGCGGGCGGGCGCGGCTCGTGGGGCTCGCGGTGATGGTGGCGCTGGTCGCGGGCTGCCGCCTCGCCTCGCACGACCCGGCAGCGGACCGCATCGGGGCGGCCGATCGCCTGGGCGACGGCTTCGAGGGCACGGCGCTCGCGGACCTGCTGAGCCCCGAGGAGCGCGCCGCCGCCGCCCGGGCGGGGATCCCCGTCGATCCGCCGCCCCCCGTCGCCGCTAAGGATGCGCGCGAGGATACGGCGGGGCGCGCGGCGGCGGCCGCGAGCATCGGGTTCCTCCAGGTCGGCCTCTCGCTCGCCGCGCTGGCGGCGCCGTTCTTCGCGTTCTGACCGTGGCAGCCGGGCGGGTGGCGGCCGTCGCCGGGGGCATCGGCGCGCTCCTCTACCTGGCGCTCGACTCGGGCGTCCTCGCGGCCGAGCCCGCGCCCGCCATCGCCTCCGTCTCGCTCGCCGTGCTGGCGGCGCTCTTCGGCGTGGGCGCGTGGGCGATGCGCGTGGGCGGCCAGCCCGAACGCAGCCCGCTGCTCGCGGGCCTCGCGCTCGGCGTGGGGGGCTATGCGCTGCTGCGGCTCGTCCTGCGGTGACGCCCGCGGCTACGGCCGGGCATGCCCCGCGGGGGAGACGCCCCCGCCCTTGAGCTCCTGGGTGAGCGCCTGCGCGAGGCGGCTGCGTCGGCGGCCGTAGCCGAAGTAGATCACGAAGCCGATCAACAGCCACACGACGAGCCGCACCCAGTTCTCCCAGCCGAGCGAGAACATGAGCGCGAGGTTCGCGAGCACGCCGAGCCCCGGCACCACCGGGACCCACGGCGTGCGAAACGGCCGGGGCAGGTCGGGGTTCGTGCGGCGCATGACGATCACCGCCGTGCACACGATCACGAAGGCCATGAGCGTGCCGATGTTCACGAGCTCGGCGAGCAGCTTGAGCGGGAAGAGCGCGGCGGCGGCGGCGACGAGCACGCCGGTCAAGATCGTCGCCCGATGCGGCGTGCGGAAGCGGGGGTGCACGGCGCCGAAGAAGCGGTAGGGGATGAGCCCGTCGCGCGCCATCGCCAGCAGCACCCGCGCCTGACTCAGCAGCAGGACCAGCAGCACGCTCGTGATGCCGACGACGGCCCCGAGCGAGATGAAGAAGACCGCCACGGGCAGCCCGCGCCGGGCGAACGCATTGGCCACCGGCGCGTCGATGTCGATCTGGTCGTAGCGCACCATGCCCGTGAGCACGCCGGCCACGAGGATGTAGAGCAGCGTGCAGAGCGCGAGCGAGGTGATGATGCCGATCGGCACGTCGCGCTGGGGATTGCGCGCCTCCTCGGCGTGCGTCGACACCGAGTCGAAGCCGATGTAGGCGAAGAAGATGTAGGCGGCACCGCGGAAGACGCCAGGGAGGCCGTAGGGGAGGAACGGGTGCCAGTTCTCGACCTTCACGTAGCGCGCACCGGCCACGATCACGAAGCCGACGACGACGAGCTTCAGGATCACCATCGCCGCGTTGAAGCCCGCGCTCTCCCGGATGCCGATCACGAGGATCGCCGTGATGACGAGCACCACGAGCGCGGCGGGCAGGTTGCATACGGCGCCCGTGCGCACCCAGGTGCCGAGGGCCGGGTCGAAGTCGATCGGGTTGGCGGCCCAGCGCGCCGGCAGCGTCACGTCGAAGATGTCGAGGAACGCCATGAAGTAGTGCGACCACCCGTGCGCCACCGTGCTCGACGCGACGGCGTACTCGAGCACGAGGTCCCAGCCGATGATCCAGGCGAACAGCTCGCCGAGGGTCGCGTAGGCGTAGGCGTAGGCGCTGCCCGCAACCGGGACCATCGAGGCGAACTCCGCGTAGCAGAGGGCCGCGAGCGCGCAGCCCGCGCCGGCGATCACGAAGGAGAGCACGAGCCCCGGCCCCGCGTGCCGGTTCGCAGCGAGCCCGGTCAGCACGAAGATCCCGGCGCCGATGATCGCGCCGACGCCGAGGGCCGTGAGGCTCACGGGGCCGAGCACGCGGCGCAGGCGGTGCTCGCCGGCCATCTCGGCCAGGAGCACGTCGACGGTCTTCACCGCGAACAGTTGTTCGCGCAGCGTCATGCCGCCACCTCCCCGCGTCCCGCAGCGCGCTAACAGCTTTTCCCGGCCCCTGCAACGCGCGGCAGCGCGCGGGCGACGTACGCCGCGTAGAGCGCCTGCAGCCGGCGCGTGACCGGGCCAGGGCGCCCATCGCCGATCGGCCGGCCCTCGAGGCGGACGACGGGGAGGATCTCCACCGTCGACGCGGTCACGAACAGCTCGGCGGCGCGCGCAAGCGCCCGGGTGGGCAGCGGCGCCTCGTGGACCGGGATGCCCGCGGCGCGCGCGAGAGCGAGCACGCGCGCGCGGGTGACCCCCGCGAGCAGCGTGCCGTCGGCGGGCGGGGTCACGAGCCCGCGGCGCGTGACCGCAAAGACGTTCGTGGTCGTGCCCTCGGTGACGCAGCCATCAGCGGCGACGTAGAAGCCCTCGTCGGCCCCGCGGCGCGCGGCGAGCCGGCGGCCGACGACCGCGCTCGGGTTCCCGACGAGCTTGAGGGCCGCCCACGGGGCCCCCGCGCTGCGCGGGAAGGGGAGGAGCACGGCCGCCACGCCATGGGCCTGGCGGCGGGCGAGGTCGGCAGGCAGCGGGCGCACGGTGAGGAGCCGCGTCGGCGCCGGAGTGCGTGTCGGCAGCGGCGTCTCGCCCGCCGTGCCGCGCGTGATCGTCAGGCGCACCGCCGCGTCGCGCAGCCCGCAGCGGCGCACGAGCCGCCGGCTCCGTGCGACCCAGAGGGCCGCGGGCTCCGGCGGGGGAAGCCCGAGCGCGCGGGCCGCGGCGGCGAGCCGGCGCACGTGCGCCGCCACCGCGAACGGCTCGCCCCCGTAGGTGCGCCACGTATCGTAGGCGCCGTCGCCGTGGAGCAACCCGCGGTCGAGGGCCGCGATGCGGGCGCGGGCCGCCGGGAGCGTGCGCCCGTTCAGCCAGACGAACATGGATCGAGCGCCGCCGGCGCCTCGCCGAGCGCCCAGCGCAGCGCGGCGGTCTTGAGCCACGCCTCGGCGAGCTCCCGGTCCGGATCGGAATCGAGCACGATGCCGCCGCCAGCGTGCCAGCAAAGCCGACCGCCCGTGACCACGGCCGTGCGGATGGGCAGGCCGAGCTCGAGGTCGCCGCGCGGGTCGACGAGGCCGAGCGCGCCCGTGTAGACGCCACGGGGCAGAGGCTCGAGCTCCGCGATGATCGCCATCGCGCGCTCCTTGGGCGCGCCGGTGATCGAGCCGCCCGGGAACGTCGCGCGCAGCAAGCCTGCGAGGCCCACCTCCGCGGCGAGCCGCCCGGTGATCGTGGAGACGAGATGGAGCACGCTCGGATGGCGCTCGACCGCCGCGAGCTCGTCGACCGTGACCGAGCCCACCTCGCACACGCGTCCGAGGTCGTTGCGCTCGAGGTCGACGATCATCACGTGCTCGGCGCGCTCCTTGGGATCCCGCACGAGCTCCGCGGCGAGCGCGGCGTCGCGCGCGGCGTCGGTGCCGCGCGGCCGCGTCCCCTTGATCGGCCGCGTCTCCACGCGCCGCCCGCGCCGGCGGAGCAGCAGCTCCGGCGAGTTCATCACGACCGCGGCGTCGCCGAGATCGAGGTAGGCGGTGTACGGCACGGGGTGCCGGGCCGCGAGCCGCGCGCAGAGCGCCCACGGCGGCGCGGCGAGGTCGGCGGCGAAGGGCAGCGTGAGATTCACCTGATAGACGTCGCCGGCGCGGAGGTAGCGGAGGATGCGGCGGACCGCGAGCCGGTACGCCGCCGGCGACACGAGCGGGACGAGCGGTCCGCGGGCGAGCGGACCCGCGACGGTGGGAGGCGGGGTCGCAAGCCGCGCGAGCCAAGGCGGGCGGAGGCGCTCAGGCGTGCTGCCGACGATGTGCCACGCTCCGGTGGTCGCGTCGTGAACGAGCCAGGGGTCGTAGCGGCGCAGCACGGCGAGCAGCGCTCCGGGCGGAAGCGACGCCACGCCGCGCGGGCGCACGGTGGGGATGCCGAGCTCGTAGGCGAGACACGCGACGATCCCGCCGCCGAGCGGGAAGGGCAGCTCGGGCTCCGGCCGGGGGCTTGCGGCGACGAAGCGCTCGATCGCGAGGAGCGGGTCTCCTGCCATCCCTGCGGTGAGGCGCAGCTCGGCTGCGGGCGCGCAGCCGACGAGCGTCACCGGGTGCGCGGGATCGGGGACGGCGAGGAGCGTCGCGCCGGGCTCGGCGGCGAGCCGCGCCAGCGCCGCCACGGGATCCAAGCGGAGGGCGAGCGGCGCGCGCGGCACGCCGCGCAGCGTAAGAAGGCGGGCGCCCACGGTCAAGGCGATTGACAGCCTCCGCCGCCTTCGGGTTTACCCGAGGGCGATGGCTCCGCGCACGAGCCGGGTCGTCGTGCAGACCGCGCCGCGGCGGCTCGAGCTGCGCGAGCTCCCGCTGCCGGAGATCGACGACGAGAGCGCGCTCCTGCGCGTGGAGGCGTGCGGCATCTGCGGCAGCGATGCCGAGCAGTACGCTGGCGTGCTGCCGGTGCCGCTGCCGGTCGTGCCGGGGCACGAGCCCCTCGGCGTGATCGAGCGGATCGGCGACCGGGCGGCGCGGCGCTGGGGCGTCGACATTGGCGATCGGGTGGCGGTCGAGGCGCTGATTCCGTGCGGGCGCTGTCCGGCCTGTCGCGCCGGCCGCTACCAGGTCTGCCGCGGGCGCGGCGGCATGTTCGGCCACGGCTACGTGCCGCTCGCGCACCCCCCGGGGCTCTGGGGCGCGTACGCCGACTACATGTACCTCGATCCGTTCTCGATCCCGCACCGCGTGCGCAAGGACGTTCCGGCGAGCCTCGCCGTCCTCTTCAACCCGCTCGGCGCGGGCTTCCGCTGGGCGGTCGAGCTGCCCGGCACGGGACCCGGCGACACGGTGCTCGTGCTCGGCCCGGGGCAGCGCGGGCTCGCGAGCGTGATCGCCGCGCGCGCCGCCGGCGCCGACCGCATCATCGTCACCGGGCTCGGGCGCGACGCGCACAAGCTCGCCGTCGCCCGCGCGCTCGGCGCCGATCACGTGATCGACGTCGAGCGGGAGGACGCGCGCGCGCGGGTGCAGGAGCTCACCGACGGGCGCGGCGCCGACGTCGTCGTGGAGGTGACGGCGAACGCCGCCGAGCCCGTCGCCGAAGCGCTGCGCTACGTCGCGATCGGGGGCCGGATCGTGCTGGCCGGGGTGAAGGGGTTCAAGGCCGTGCCGGACTTCGTGAGCGACCTCGCGGTGGTGAAGGAGGTCACCATCCGCGGCGCCTTCGGGGTGACGAGCCGCGCGTACGAGGCGGCCATCCGCACGATCGAGGCGGGCACGGTGCCGCTCGCACGCCTGCACACGCACGACTTCGCGCTCGAGGAGGCCGACCTCGCGATCCGCACGCTCGCCGGCGAGGTCCCGGGCGAGGAGTGCATCCACGCTTGCCTCGTGCCGAGCCGGGAGGCCGCCGCATGACCGCCGCGCAGCTCGCCACGGCGCCCTACGTGCGCGGGCTCGGTCTGCTGGTCGAGGACGTCTCGGCCGAGGCGGCGCGCGTGCGGGTCCCCTACAAGGACGAGAACTCGAACCCTGGCCGCGCGCTGCACGGCGGTGTCGCCGCCTCGACGATCGGGATCGCAGGCGCGCTCGCGGCGGGCGCGGGGGCGGAGGCCACCTCGGGCCTCGAGTCGGGCACGGTCGACCTCGCGGTCGTGTATCTCGCGGCCGCGATCGGCGAGGACATCGTGGCCTGCGGGCGCGTGCTCCGGCGCGGCAAGGAGATCACCTACGTCGACGTCGCCGTGCACAACGACGCGGGCAAGCCGATCGCACACGGGCTTGTCACCCATCGCACCGCCCCGGTCGGCCCCGCTGACCGCGTGCGGCAGTGGGTGGAGGGCGAGCCGGCGACCCCCGCCGGCGGCGAGCTGCCGCCGATCGCGCGCGTGTTCGTGAGCGTGCCGTTCATCGCGCGCTTGGGCGTGCGCGTGCTGGGCGCGGAGGACGGGCGTGCGACAACGCGGCTGCCGTTTGAGGCCGAGAACGCCGACGCCCTGGGCGCCGTGCACGAGGGCGCGCTCGCGGCGCTCCTCGACACGACGGGCGCCCTCGCGTCGTGGTCGGCCTTGGGACCCGTCGCGGGCGCCAAGGCGTCGACCGTGGGGCTGCACGTCACCTACCATGCCCCCGCCGCCGGCGAGGACGTCGTCGCCCGCGCGCGCACGCTGACCCGCCGCAACGAGGTCTTCTTGAACGCCGTCACGGTGGTCGGGGCCACCTCGGGACGGCTCGTCGCGACGGGCACGGTGACCTACCGCATCGTCGTCGCTTAGGGCTCGGGAAACATCGACGCCAAATCGCGTCGGAGCTTGGCGAAGGACGGCGATCGCCGAGCGGCAAGGTCCATGTCGAACGCGGCTGCCAGCGCCGGCTGGTCCGTTGGTTCGTGGTAGCGGCGCCCCATCAAGCGGGAGAGGTAGACCTTCGGATTTTGAATGTCCTCCAGCGACGCCGGCGGGTGGGCCGACCACGGTATGTTGCGCTGCCCGCGAAGGGATTCCAGCGCGGCAACGAACCAGGCTTCGAGCTCAGGCTTCGCCAGGACGACGGTCGTCGAAACGTCGGCGCGTGCGGCGCGTGCTCGGGCCAGCAACGCCGGCCCGAGTTCGGCGGGACAATCCCGGTCCGCATCGAGCAGCACCACCACGCCGCCGACGCCGCCGAGTTTTCGGGCGGCAAATTCGACGGCGCGTTCGATCTCCCCACTGCGCACGATGCGTTGACGCTTGATGCGCAGCGGCGGGAGCACCTCGATCGCGGGGAGAAGGCGCCGCGCGAGGACGCCGAAGCTCGCGGTTTCGCCGTGACCTTCGACGATCGCGGCGAGCCGCCGTGCGGGATCACTCCCCATCGAAGAGGCGAACCTGATCGGGGTGGCAGGCGTACGCCTCTTCCGATGGCTTGATCTGCCCTTGGCGCAACAGCTCCCCCGCGGTGTAGAGGCGGTCCCTCAGGGCGGAGCGGGAAGCAGCGTCGACCTCGCCCACCACGGTTCGTCCGTCCACCATGTCGACCGCGCGAATCTCGGCGTCGGTCAGAGCGGGGTGATCGAGCAGCTCGGGGCTGTGCGTGGTGACGAGCACCTGCACGTCGTCCGACGCGCCACGAAGGGTCTCGAGCAGCACCTCGGCGGCCCCCGGGTGAATCGCCGCTTCCGGCTCTTCGATGCCGACCAGCGTGACGCGTCTGGCTCCGTTGACGGATGCCTGGTGAACGGCCACGAGGACGCCGAGCGCGCGCAGCGTCCCGTCGGACATGCTGGCGGCAAGGAACCCCCAGGGATTTTCGTCGCCCTTCACGCGCTGACCGAACTCGAGCGTCTCCTTGGGGCCCAGCGTCTTGGGCTGCACGCTCACCACCCCCGGCACGACCGCGCGCAGCTCCTCGGAAATCCTGTCCAGCACGGCCTGACCGCCGGCCCGAGCCATCTCGCGCAGGACCGCGGCGATGTTGCGGCCGTCCCGAGCCAGCTTCTGTCCGGCGTCGACGTCTTGCAGATCGCGAATGTGCTCGGGGTTCAGGTTGTAGAATCCCATGCCGGCAAGCGCATCGTAGACGGGTCGGAACGCGGGCAGCGCGGAGACGGTCACCAGCGCGAGCCGGTCCGGCTCGATGACGCTCTGGATGGGCTCGGATGCGCCGCGCACCGAGCCTCCTTCGACGTGAAAGAAGTGGTTGTCGCCCAGCGCCCCGGACGGGGAAACTTCGCAGTCCTCGCGCTGCACCGAGAAGGTGCCGCCTTTTTCGGCGGCTACCGTGAAGGCGTACCGCGCGCTCCGTCCGTCGCGCAGCGCGAGGTGGAGCGCAATCCCGAAGTGCGTGGGGTGCCCTCGCGATCGCCGACGCACGTTCGCGATCCCACCGCGGTCGCGGAGCGCGTGTTCCAACGTCGTCGTGAGCGCGTCGGCGACGAAACGCAACGCATCCAAGAAGTTGCTCTTCCCCGCGCCGTTTGGACCGACCAGCAGCGTGAGCGGGGCGAGCCCGACGTCGCACGCCGCAATGCTCTTGTAGTTGCGCAGCACGACTCTGCGAATCAACGGGCCCATGCGTCCGGTGGTCTTCCTGTATCCGCTCCGTACCAGACTTCTCAAGCCCGGGCACGGAATGCCGACGGATCGGTCGCGCGGTGCCCCGGTGTGGGGGCCTACTCGCCGCCTGCCTCGACTTGGAGGATCGCGAGCCGCCGTCGGCCCGCGCAGCGCTCGGCGCGCAGCGCGAGCCCGGGTCCGCGGGGCGGGCGGCGGCGCGCGTGGACGACGACGAGGTCCGCGCCGTGCGCGCGGGCGAGGCTGCCGAGGGCGGCGGCGTCGGCGGCGAGCGGGTAGGGCACGAAGCGCGCGCCGCAGAGCCACGCGAGGCGGCCGTCGTCGGTGACCAGCGCCGGCGGCGGGCCAAACCGCCGCGCCACGAACGCGCAGGTCTCGCGGTAGCACCGCTCGGTGGTGCGCTCGGGCGGCCACGCGCCCTGAAGGGCGAGGCCGGCCAGCACGACGGCGGCGAGCGCGTGGCGCCCGCCCGCGGAGAGACGCGCGGCGAGCCGCTGCCAGCCCGGGGCCATCCAGGGCAGCAGGAGCGGCAGGAGCGGCAGGACGTAGCGCTTGCCGGTGGCGATCGTCGGGACGCCGAGCGTCGTCGCGCCGAGCACGGCGAGCACGAGCAGCCGGGCGCGGCGCGCTCGGGCAGGCGCGACAACGAGGCCCGCGACGAGCGGCAGCACGAGCAGCCCGTGCACGGCGCCGAGGGTGAGCAGCGTCTGGCGGGCGAGCTCGCGCGGGTAGATTCGCAGGAAGGCGCGCGGGTGCCGCAAGACGAGCGCCGCCACCCCGCTCGCCGCCACCCCGTACTTCCGCGCCACGACGGGCGCCTCCTTGCCGGTGATCGCGAGGCCGCCAGTCGCCTGCGAGGCCGAGACGATCAGCGGTCCCACGACCGCGGCTGCGGCGAGGAGCGGCACGACCGCCCGCGCGAGCCGCGACCCGCGCGGCGCGCCCGCGGCCGCGCCGAGGGCGGTGAGCGGCACGAGCGCGATCCCCTCGGGCCGCACGAGCCCGGCGAGCCCGGCGACGAGCCCCGCGGCGGCGAGCTTGCGCGCGCGCGGCTGTCCGCCGAAGAGCAGCAGCGCCCAGAGGCCGACGGCGAGCCCGGAGAGCGACTCGGCGAGCACCTCGGCCGAGGCGTGCACGAGCCCGGGGTGCACCGCCGCCAGCACGGCCGCCGGCCCTCCCGCCTCGGTGCCGAGCATCGCCGCCGCGAGCGCGGCCGTGACGGGAATCGTCGCCGCGCCTGCGGCGAACGACACCGCGCGCCCGGCTGCCTCCCAGCCGAGGCCGGCGGCGTGCGCGAGCCGGACCGCCGCCGGGTAGAGCGGCGGATAGTAGCCCGCGAGCGTCGTCGGTCCGTGGGCGAGGGCGAGATAGGCCGGCCCGTCGGGATGGAGGAACGGGTGCTCGGCGAGCCGCACGGCGCGCAGTCCCACGCCGAGAGCGAGCGCGGCGAGCAGCGCGCGGCTCACCGGAACCGCGGCGCCACCCGTTCGGCGAAGAGCCGCATCGAGCGCAGGAGGAGGTCGTGTGCGACCCCGCCCGGTCCCATCCAGAGGAGCAGCCGCTCGACGCCGGCCTCGCGAAGCTGCGCCACCTTCTCCGCGCACGCCTCGGGCTCGTCGAAGAGCAGCACCCGCTCGAGCCAGTCGTCGTACGCGTAGTCGGGCAGGCGGCCGCCCCGCTCTTCGTAGAAGGCGTAGCCGCGCGGCATGGTCGTGGTCGTCGGCGTGGTGAGGTGCTGGAGGATGCGCAGGTCCCACTCGAGGTGCGCGCGCGCGAGCGTGTGCGCCTCGGCGCGGGTCGGCGCGAGGAACGCGTACTTGAGCACGGTCGTCCGCGCGAGCAGCGGCGCTGGCGGGACGCCGGCCTCGGCGAGCGCGCGGCGGTAGCGGGCGAATTCCTCCACCTGCTCGGCAAAGGGGCTCAGCGGCCGCGCCATGAGCGCGGGCAGCCCGCGGGCGATCGCGCGCGCCATGCTCTCGGGGCTGTTGACGGCGTGGAGCAGCACCTCCCCGGGAGGGCGCACCGGAACGGGCCAGACGCGGACCGGCGGCAGGTGGAAGTAGGCGCCGTCGTGCTGGATCTCCTCGCCGCGCCAGGCGGCGAGCACGATGTCGAGCGCCTCGTCGAAGCGCGCGCGCGTCTCGTCGATCGGCACGCCGAAGACGCCGTACTGCGGGAACTGGTACCCGCGGCCGATGCCCACCTCGACGCGGCCCTGGGTCGCGTGGTCGAGCAGCGCCACGCGCTCGAGGAAGCGCAGCGGGTGCGTGAAGGTGAGGTTCACGACCGCCGTGCCGATCCGCACCCGCCGCGTGCGCGCGGCGACGTGCCCGGCGAGCAGCAGCGCGTCCCCGGCGAGGCAGTAGGGCGAGAAGTGCTGCTCGGGGAGCCACACGTCGTCGAAGCCGAGCGTCTCGGCCCAGGCGATGCGCTCGAGCTCCTCGGCGATCGCGCGCGCGGGGGTCTGCCCGGGCGGACACTGGAAGACGTGGTAGGTGCCGAAGCGCACGGTGCGCAGCGTAAGTCGGGGGCTCGACGGCCTGCAACTGCCCTTGCGATTCGCCGAGCCAGCGTCTAGCGTGAGCGCGCGTGAACGCGTCGACAAGTCTCCTCGGACGGGTGCTGCCGACCACGTGCCACATCCAGGCGGAAGTGCCGTCGCAGCATCCCTCCGCCCGCATCCTCGGCACCGAGCGGATGGGGACGGGCGTCGTCGTCGACCCGCGCGGCCTCGTGCTCACGGTGAGCTACGTCGTGCTCGGCGCGAACGCCGTCCGCGTGACGCTCCTCGACGAGCGCGCCTACGTGGCGCAGGTGGTGCGCTACGACTTCGTCTCGGGCCTCGGCCTGCTCCGCATCCCCGAGGAGCGGCTCGCGGCGCTGCCGCTCGGCCGCTCGACCGACCTGGCGCTCGGCGACGACGTGTTCATCGTCGCGAGCGTCGGGCCCGGCAGCGCGCGGGTGTCGAGCGGGGCGGTGAGCGCGCTCGCGCCGTTCGATGCGAACTGGGAGTACGTGCTCGACCGCGCCATCATGACCACCGCGATGAACCCCGGGCTCGGCGGCGGCCCGCTCGTCGACCGCTTCGGGCGGCTCGTGGGCATCGTGTCGCTCAACTTGAACGAGATCGGCCGCTTCTCGCTCGCGATCCCGGCCGAGTACTACACCGACGCGCGCGACGTCTTCCTCGCCGGCGGGCCGCCCGCGATGCGCACGCGGCCGTGGCTCGGGGTCTTCTGCTACGTGATGAATCGCCATGTCGTGATCGCGGGCCTGCTGCCCGGCGGCCCGGGCGAGAAGGCCGGCCTCAAGGCGGGCGACGTCGTGCTCGCCGTCGACGGCCACGAGATCACCGACCGTGCCACGCTCTACCGCCGGCTCTGGGCGCGGCAGCCGGGCGAGCCGCTGCGGCTCAAGATCCACCGCGGCCGCGAGGTCGTCTCGGTGACGGTCGCGAGCGGCGACGTCGCCGCCTACTTCGCGTGAGGCGGCGGCGGGCGGGGGCGGTCGGGGCCGGCGCGTCGGCGTCGTCGTGATGCGCGCCGTGATGCCGCTCGGCGACTTCCTGCTCGCCTACCTCCAGAAGATCGGCGTCACGCACCTCTTCGGCATCCCGGGCGACCTCGTGCTCAGGCTCTTCATGCGCTTCGGGCGGCCGCGCGGGCTGCGCATCGTGACACTCTCGCACGAGCCGGGCGTGGGCTTCGCCGCCGACGGCTATGCGCGCGCCACGGGACGGATCGGGGTCGCCTGCGTCACCTACGGCGCCGGGGGCCACAACATGGTGAACCCGGTGGCGGGCTCGTTCGCCGAGCGGGTGCCGGTGCTCGTGGTGAGCGGCGGGCCGGGCGAGGAGGAGCGCAAGCTCGGCACGCTCATCCATCACCAGGCGAAGGAGGTCGAGTCGCAGCTCCGCATCTACCGCGAGCTCACCTGTGCGGCCGCGGTGCTCGACGATCCGCGCACCGCGGCCGAGGAGGTCGATGCCGTCGTGCGCACCGTCTGGCGCGAGCAGCGCCCGGGCTATCTCGAGATCCACCGCGACATGGTCGAGCGGCGGATTCCCGTGCCGCGCGCGATCGTCGAGTGGGACGGCAGCCTCCACTTCGAGCGCTCCGACGAGCGCAAGGTGGCGGAGGCGGTGCGCGAGACCGCGGCGCGCCTTGCCGCCGCACGGCGGCCGTTCACGCTGGTGGGGATCGAGACCTACCGCTACAAGCTCGAGCGCGAGGTCCGGGCGCTCGCCGAGCGGCTCGGCGCCCCGGTGGCGACCACCGTGCTCGCCAAGGGCGCCTTTCCCATGGATCACCCGCTCTACATGGGGTCGTTCATCGGCCGGATCTCGCCGCCGGCCATCGCCCGCCGGGTCGACCGCGCCGACCTCGTGCTGAGCCTCGGCACCATGCTCACCGACATGGAGCTCGGCGGGGGCGCGCCGTCGATCCCGCGGGCCCGCTCCGTGTGGGCGGTCGACGGGCGGGTGAACGTGAGCTTCCACACCTACACCGACGTCCACATCCGCGACTTCGTCCGCGGGCTCTTGCGCGCGCGGCTGCGGCGCCATCGGGAGCGGGTGCGCTACGTCGACAACCTCCCACCGCCCGCGCGCCCCGGGCCGCGGCTCACGGTGAGCGAGCTGCTCCACGAGGTGAACCGCTTTCTTCGCGGGCGGCGCGGCTACGCGGTGGTCGCCGAGTCGGGCGACATGCTTTTTGCCGGCCTCGACGTGCGCGTCGAGCGCGGCGGCGCGTATCTCGCGCAGGGCTTCTACGCGTCGATGGGCTTCGGGGTGCCGGGCGCCCTCGGCGCCCAGCTCGGCACCGGCCAGCGGCCGATCGTGCTCTGCGGCGACGGTGCTTTCCAGATGACCGGGCCGGAGATCGCGCAGGCGCCGCGCTACGGCCTCGACCCGATCGTGATCGTGGTGAACAACGGCGGCTGGCAGATCTTTCGCCCGGTCGTGGCGCGGCCCGAGCTGCTCGCGGTTCCCCCGTGGCCCTACGCCCGGCTCGCCGAGGACTGGGGCGGGCGCGGCTTCCGCGTCGACACCGCCGCGGCGCTCCGCGCGGCGCTCGGCGAGGCGGCGCATCTGCGCAGCTTCGTCGTCATCGAGGCGCTCGTCGCCCCCGACGACCACTCGCCGGTCTCGCGGAAGTACATCCGCGCCTCGGCGCGCCGGGGCGCGGAGGCGCGGGCATGATCGCGCCGCGGCGGCGCTGGGAGGACCTCGTGGCGCACTTCCGCTGGGAGGTGCCGGCGGAGTTCAACTTCGGCGCGCTCATCGACGCGTGGGCGACCGACCGCTCGCGGCTCGCGCTCTACTGGGTGGACGAGGCGGGACGCGAGGCGCGGTACACGTTCTGGGACCTGAAGCTCGCCTCGAACCGCTGCATGAACGCGCTCGCGGCCCTGGGCCTTCGCCGCGGGGAGCCGCTGCTCGTCATGCTGCCGCGCGTGCCCGCGTGGCAGGTCGTGATGATCGGCGGGCTGAAGCTCGGCGCGCTCGTGATCCCGTGCACGACGGCGCTCCGCGCACGCGACCTCGCCTACCGCGTGCGGCACAGCGGCGCGCGGGCGATCGTCACCGGCGTGGAGCTCGTCCCCGAGGTCGAGGCGGCGCTCGCCGACGCCCCCGAGGTGCCGATTCGCGTGGCGCTCGGCGGGGCCCCAGCGGGCTGGCACGACCTCGACGCGCTGCTCGCGCGCGCGTCGGCGAGCGGCATCCCCGCCGCGACGCGCGCCGAGGAGCCGGCGCTCTGCTACTACACCTCCGGCACGACGCGCGAGCCCAAGGCCGTGCTCCACGCGCACGCCTACACCTTCGCCCACCGCTGGACCGGCGAGTACTGGCTCGACCTCCGGCGTACCGACCTCCACTGGACGACGTCCGACACCGGCTGGGCGAAGGCCGCCTACGGCGTGCTCTTCGGCCCGTGGATGCTCGGCACGCCGGTGTTCATGTACCACGGCCGCTTCGACCCCGAGCGCGAGCTCGATCTCCTCGCCCGCTACGAGGTGTCGACGTTCTGCGCGCCGCCGACCGAGTACCGCATGCTCGTGCAGCAGGACCTGCGCCGCCGCCGGCTGCCGCGGCTGCGCCACTGCGTGAGCGCAGGCGAGCCGCTGAATCCCGAGGTCATCCACGCCTGGCACGACGCGCTCGGGCTCTTCATCCACGACGGCTACGGGCAGACCGAGACCGCGCTGCTCGCGGCGAACCTCCCCGGGCTGCCGATCCGCCCGGGCTCGATGGGCAAGCCCTTCCCCGGACACGAGCTGCGCGTGATCGACGCCGAGGGGCGCGAGCTGCCGGCGGGCGAGGTGGGCGATCTCGCGCTCCGCGGCCGGCCGCCGACGCTCTTCCGCGAGTACTGGAAGAACCCCGAGGAGACCGCGGCCTGCCGTCGCGGCGAGTGGTACGTGACCGGCGACCGCGGGCGGCGCGACGAGGACGGGTACCTCTGGTTCGTCGGCCGCGCCGACGACGTGATCATCTCCGCCGGCTACCGCATCGGCCCGTTCGAGGTGGAGAGCGCGCTCCTCGAGCACCCCGCGGTCGCCGAGTCGGCGGTGGTGGCGAGCCCCGATGCGGTGCGCGGCGAGGTGGTCAAGGCCTTCGTCGTGCTCGCCCCCGGCTACGCCCCCGGCGAGGCGCTCGTCCACGAGCTCCAGGAGCACGTCAAGTGCGTCACCGCGCCCTACAAGTACCCGCGCGAGATCGAGTTCGTGGAGCGCCTGCCGAAGACCGTGAGCGGGAAGATCCGCCGCGTCGAGCTGAGGGAGGCCGAGCGGCGGCGCAAGGCGCCGGCGTAGCGCTCAGCGCCGCCCGAGGATGTCGAGGGGCGGGTCGAGGTCGATGGCGGCGGTCGCCATGAGCTGCGCGAGCATGGTGTAGAAGCCGACGGTCAGCACCAGCTCGACGATCGCGCGCGGCGCGAAGTGCTGCGCGAGGGCGGCGAGCGTCGGGGCGGCGGCGCCGCCGTCGCGCACGACCTCGGTGACGAACCGCAGCACGAGCCGCTCGAGCGGATCGAAGCACGCCGGGTCGATCTCCCCGCGGCGCAGCGCCTCCACCTGCGGCTCGCCGACGCCGGCGGCGCGCGCCATCGGCACGTGCTGCACCCACTCGTACTCCGCGGCGGCGAGCCGGGCGACGCGCAGAATCGCGAGCTCGCGCATCCGGGGCGGAAGCTCCTCCTGCGCGAGGATCGCGGTCCCCAGGGCGAGCAGCGGGCGGAAGAGGGTCTCCGCGTGCGCCATCAGCTTGAAGATGTTGAGCTTCGCGGGCAGGCGGTCGAAGAGCTCGCGCACCGCCGGCGGGGCGCTCTCGGGCTCGAGGTAGGGGAGCCGGGCCATCACGTCCACCACATCCACTCGCGCTCGACGAGCGCGCGCAGGAGCCGGCTCGTGAGCCCGTGGAGCGTCCGCTGGCCGCAGCGCCGCTTGAGCCGCTCGATGTGGTGCCGGACGGTGTGGACGCTCAAGCCGAGCGCCATCGCGATCTCCGGCCCGGTGTGGTCAGCGGCGAGCAGGCGAACGATCTCCTGCTCGCGGGGCGTGAGCCGCGGGAACACTGCCCCGGCCGCGTCGACGCGCGTGCCGCCGGCCCCGTCGATCGCGCGGGCGAGCTGCTCGCGTAGCCGCAGGTTCTCGAGCGCGAGCGCCGCCACCCCGGCGAGCTCCGCGAGCACGGCCTCCTCGCGCGCGCTGAAGGGTTGCGGCCGTCGGCGGGCCACCGCGAGCGTCCCCGCGGGCCGCCCGCGTGCGCGGAGCGGCACGATGAGCACGCTGCGCACGCCGTGGCGCTCGGCGATCGCGCAGGGGATCGGGGGCTTGTCGCGGCGCACGTCGGCGCTCTGAACGCTCCGACCCGAGGCGAGCACCCGGCCGTTCAAGCTGCCAGTGGCCGGCAGCACCCGCTCGACGATGCGCCCGCCCGTGCCGAAGACGTCGAGCAGCGCGAGGTGATCCCCGCCCGGCGCGAGCACCGTCACGGCGGCGAGCGGCGCGTGGCAGAGCCACGCCGCCTCGCGCGCGACCGAGGCGACGGCCTGCCGGGGGTCCTCCGCCGCGACGACGCGGGCGATCGCCGTGCGGATGCGTTCGGCCTCCGCGCCCCCGGGCGACGCCATGGCCCGGGGCATAGCCGAGACGGGAGGCGGCCGACAAGAGCAATCAGCAGGCCTGGTGCGGCTCGCTTGCGACACCGCCCGACGCTGACTACCGTCGTGCGGGATCATGACGGTGCCGGCGTGCTGCCTGCTCGCCGTCCTCGCCACCGGGGTGGCGCCGCGTGCGATGCGCCCGGAGAAGGGCAGGCTGCTCGTCGCCACCCGCCAGCTCGGCGATCCCGGCTTCAGCGAGAGCGTCGTGCTGCTCCTGGCGCGTGACGACACGGGCGTCATGGGGGTGATCGTCAACCAGCCGACGCGGATCCGGCTCGCCGCCGTCGTCCCGCATCTCGCCGCGCTCGCGCACCGCAGCGACGTCGTCTGGCGGGGCGGCCCCGTCCTGCCGACCGCGGTCCTCGCGCTCGTGCGCGCCGAGAAGGCGCCCGCGGATTCCGAGCCCGTGTTCGACGACGTCTATCTCCTCACCAGCCGCCGCGCGTTCCACCGCGCCCTCGAGGGCCACGTGCCGCGCGAGCGCCTGCGCACGTTCGCGGGCCACGCCGGCTGGACCCCCGCGCAGCTCGACGACGAGATCGCGCGCGGCGACTGGTACGTCGTGCCAGCGACGGCCGACGTCGTCTTCTCTGCTGCGCCCGAGCGCGTGTGGCCGAAGCTCGTCGAGCGCAGCGAAGGGCAGTGGACGCGGCGGCACTCAGGGCGCCTCGTAGATGCGCTCGAGGTCGAGGACGCGCAGGTGCAGCTCCGGTGAGCGATAGACGGTCGTGAACCGGCCCTCGGCGGGGACGGGCGGGTCGTTCAGGTAGTTCGTGTCGACCAGGTAGTGAATGCCGAGCCGCCGCCACCGCTCCCAGTGGACGGGCGTGTCGCCGGCGTCGCTCAAGTCGGCGGCCCCCACCGTGGGGTGGCCCGAGTAGAGGTAGGTGAGCGCAGGGTAGGGGGTCGCCAGGGGCTGGCCGGCGGGAACGTGATCGCGGGCCCAGCGGATCGGGGCGAGCACCTCGTCGAAGAGCTGGACGAACACCGGGCGCTCCGCCGCGGGGCCCCAAAGCTGCCGGATGTAAGTGACGTGCGCGAGCAGGCTCACGCCGGCGAGGGCCGCGATGACGGCGAGGGCCGGGCTCCAGCCGTCCCGGCGCGCGAGGGGCCGGGCGAGCGTGCGGATGCCGAGCGCGGTGTAGGCGAGCACGACGGGCACCCACGGGACGAGCTGGCGGGTGGGCTTGCCGGGCCAGAGCAGGACGATCGCGAGCGTGATCGGCGCGGCGATCTCCACGAAGCTCACGCGCCGGCGCACGGCGGCCACGAAGCCGAGCAGGACGAGCGCGCAGGAGGCGAGCGAGACCGCCGTCGCGCCCGGGGCCGGCGGGCCCCAGCCGCCGGGGTCGAGGGTCTGGTAGAGAGGATAGACGGTGAGCGCGCCGGCCGAGCGCGTGGCGATGGTCTCGACCTGCGTCCACATTCGCACGGGCAGCTCGGCGAGCGTGATCGTGCCGCTCGCCGGATCCTCGACGACCCGGAACCAGAACTGCGTCGTGTAGGGGATCACGATGGGATCGTCCATGTCGGCCTGCTCGGCCGCGGTGGGACGATGGGCGCGCGCGTAGAGCATCCAGGGCACGCCGAGAGCGCTGGCCGCGACGACCAGGGCGAGCGCGGCGCGCCAGCGGCGCTGCGCCCCGAGGTAGAGCGCGCCAGCGACCGGCAGCCCGATCGCCGCCGAGCGGACGAGAAAGGCGAAGCCGCCGAGGAGGCCCGTGGCGAGCGCCGCGGGGGTGCCGTTGCGGCTCGCTGCCGCGCGCTCGATCACGACCACGAGGCCGAGCGCCACGACGAGAAAGAAGGGCTCGGACATCACGGTGGAGGTCGCGAAGAAGACGAGCGCGGGGTGGAGCGCGGTCGCGAGCGCGACGGCCGCGGCGAGCGCCGGCGGGAAGTCCAACACCCGACGGCACCAGTGCCGCGCGAGCACGGCCGCGCCCAGCATCGCCGCGATCGCGACGGCCTTGAAGAGCCACACGTTCTCGGGGAAGCGCGGGGCGATGCGCCAGACGAGCGAGAGCACCCAGGGAAAGCCGGGCGGGTAGAGCGGGACGATGCCCGGCGTCGGGGCGTTGATGAGCGAGTAGCCCTTGCCCGTCGCGAGTGCCTTGCCGAGCAGCACGTACCAGGCGTCGTCGACGTAGAGGCCGCAGACGTGATCGAGCCGGAGGAGGTGGACGCAGAGCACGCCCGCAAGGCCGAGGAGCCAGAGCACCCGGCCGAGCGCCGCGCGGCGCTTGCCCGCGCACGCGGGAGTCGCGACGTCCATGGGGCCGACGATCGTGCTTCCTATACTCGACCGCGGGGCGTTTGCGCGAGCGGCGCACCGCTGTGGTAGGAGCCCTCGCATGACCCTTCCCTCGGGGCCCCTCCTCGCCGCAGCCCTCGCGCTCGCATGCGCCTGCCCGGCTGCCGCCGCGCCCCCCACGATCGAGGGCCCGATCGCAAGTCCCTTGGGCGCCTTCATCCAGTCGACAAGCTTCGACTTGGCGCGTGTCGGCTACGTGCAGGAGGAGTACTTCCTTTCCGGCACGGCGCGCGCCTACACGAGCAGCGGGCGCCTCGACTCCGACGGCCGGTGGACCGTGGCGCCGGGGGCGACGGCGGCGTACAAGACGCGCCTGCTCGTCTACCGGCCGCGGGCGCGACGGAAGTTCAACGGCACGGTCGTGGTCGAGTGGCTCAACGTGAGCGGCGGCCTCGACGCCGCCCCGGACTGGGTGCAGGGACACACCGAGCTCATCCGCGGCGGCTTCGCCTGGGTGGGCGTCTCCGCGCAGTTTGTCGGCGTCGAGGGCGGTCCCGGGCTCGTCAACGTGGTGAGCCTGCCGCTCAAGAAGGTGAACCCGGCTCGTTACGGCTCGTTGCACCATCCGGGCGACAGCTTCTCGTACGACATCTTCTCGCAGGCGGGGGCAGCGATCCGGCATCCCTCCGGCGTCGACCCGCTCGGCGGGCTCAAGCGCCGGCGGCTCATCGCGGCCGGCGAGTCGCAGTCGGCGTTCCGGCTGGTCACCTACATCGACGCCGTCGAGCCGCTCGCGCACGTCTACGACGGCTTTCTCGTGCACAGCCGCAGCAGCGGCGGCGCCCCGCTGTCCGAGGCGCCGCAGCCGGCGATCCCCGTTCCGTCGCCCGCGCTGATCCGCGACGATCTCCGCGTGCCCGTGCTCACGTTCGAGACGGAGACGGATCTCACGTTCCTCGGGTACGTGAGCGCTCGCCAGGCGGACAGCGCGCACTTCCGCCTCTGGGAGGTGGCGGGCACGTCGCACGCCGACACCTACACGGTGGTGACAGGGCCCGGCGACCTCGGCACCTCCCCCGCCATCGGCGGGCTCGTGCTCACGGCGGCGCCCGTTCCGGGGATCATCTCCTGCGGGGCGCTCATCAACTCCGGCCCGCAGCACTTCGTGCTGAGCGCTGCGCTCGCGGCGCTCGACCGCTGGGTCCGCTCCGGCAGGCCCCCGCGCCCCGCACCGCGCCTCGACGTGGCCTTGGGCCCGCCCGCCACCATCGTGCGCGACCCGAACGGCAACGCCCGCGGCGGCATCCGCACGCCGCAGGTGGACGTGCCCATCGCCGCCTTCACCGGTGTGCAAGCCGGCTCGATCCTCTGCACGCTCTTCGGCACGACGAGCCCGTTCGACCCGGCGACGCTCGCGCGGCTCTACCCGAGCCACCGGGCGTTCGTCTCGGCCTACGAGCGGGCGCTCAGGCGCTCGGTGCGCCACCGATGGATCCTGCCGCCGGATGCCCGTCTCCTCAGGGCCTGGGCCAGGACGGCGAACGTGGGCGGGTGAGCCGACCCCGCGGGTAAAGTCCGGGCGCCGATCGGCCGATACCGAGGCTCGATGGAGCAGCTCGGGCATCCGCTGCTGGGCGTCCTCCCCGGCGCCGCGGGCGCCGGGGTGATCGTCGTCGGGGTGCTCGTGCTCGTGGGATGGGCCGTCGGGGTGCCGGTGCTCACCAGCGTCGTTCCCGGGCTCGTGCCCATGAATCCCGCGACGGCCGTGGCCTTCATGCTCGCGGGCCTCTCCCTCCTCTGCCTCCGCCGCCCGGGCGTTGCGGGCTCCTGGCGGCGGCTCGGGCGGGCTGCGGCGCTCGCCGTCGTCGCCCTCGCGCTCCTGCGGCTCGGCGGTTACGTGGGCGGTCGCGACGTCGGGATCGACATGCTTCTCTTTCACGATCGCCTGCTCGCGGTGCCCTACGCTCCCAATCGCATGGCGCCCAACACCGCCGTGTGCTTCCTGCTGATCGGCGCGGCACTCGCGCTGCTCGACGTGCGGCTCGGGCGGAGCATCTACCCCACGCAGTCGCTCGCCATGCTGACCGGCGTCTTCGGGCTCATCACGATCGGCGGCTACGCCTACGGCGAGCCCGGTCTCGCCCAGGTGCGACCCTACCTGCCCATGGCGCTCAACACCGCAGTCGCATTTCTCGCTCTCGCCGTGGGCGTCGTCGCCGCGCGGCCCGCGCAGGGATTCATGGCGCTGCTCGCGAGCGGGCGGCCCGCGGGCGCCCTCTGTCGTCGTCTCCTGGGAGCCGCCATCGCGACGCCGCTCCTCCTCGGGTGGCTCTGCTTTCGCGGACTCGAGGCGGGCTTCTACGATGCCGGCATCGGCTTCGCGGGGTTCGCCGTCGTGAGCGTCGGGATCCTCTGCGCGATAAGCTGGCGCATCGCCGTGTCGCTCGACGAGGCCGATTGCGAGCGCACGCGCGCGTTCGACGCTCTCGCCGCGCAGACGGTGGCCCTCGAGGCCGCCAACCAGGACCTCGAAGCCTTCAGCTACTCCGTGTCGCACGACCTGCGCGCGCCGCTGCGGGCGATCGACGGCTTCGCCCGCATCCTCGAAGAGGATCACGCCGCGCGGCTCGATGCCGAGGGCCGACGGGTCCTCAAGGTCATCCGCGACAATGCGGCGCAGATGGGACGGCTGATCGACGACCTGCTCGCCCTCGCTCGGCTGGGTCGCAAGGACCTGGAGGCCACGTCGATCGACATGACGGCCCTCGTCGGCGAGGTCATCGCGGAGATCCGATGCGAGGAGCCGGCACACCCGATGACGGCCCGCATCGCGGCGCTCGTCCCGGCTGCGGGCGATCCCGGCATGGTCCGTCAGGTGCTCGCGAACCTGCTGCGCAACGCCTGGAAGTTCACCCGTGGCCGCGCGGAGCCGTCGGTGGAGGTGAGCTGTGCGCCAAACGGCACCGAGGTCGCCTACGCGGTGCGCGACAACGGGGTGGGGTTCGACATGGCGCACGCCGACAAGCTCTTCGGCATCTTCCAGCGCCTGCACCGGACCGACGAGTTCGAGGGCAACGGGATCGGGCTCGCGCTCGTCCGGCGCATCGTCGAGCGCCACGGCGGGCGCGTGTGGGCCGAGGCCGCGCCCGACCGGGGCGCCACCTTCTACTTCACGCTGCCGCGGGGAGGATGACATCGGATGGCCATGCACGAAGTCGAGCTGCTGCTGGTGGAAGATCGCGTCGAAGACGCCGAGCTCACGATCCGCGCCCTGCGCCAGCAGCACCTCGCGCAGAAGCTCCACCTCGTGCGCGATGGTGCGGAAGCGCTCGACTTCCTCTTCGGGACCGGCGCGTACGCCGGGCGCGACGTCACCCGCAGGCCCAAGGTGGTACTCCTCGACCTCAAGCTGCCGAAGGTGGGCGGGCTCGAGGTGCTGCGCCGCATGCGGGCCGACGCGCGCACGCGCACGATTCCCGTCGTGGTGCTCACGTCGTCCCGCGAGGAGGGCGACCTCGTGGCGAGCTACCGGCTCGGCGTGAACAGCTACATCGTGAAACCCCTGGACTTCGACCGCTTTTTCGCGGCCGTGTCGCAGCTCGGCGTCTACTGGACGGCGCTCAACCAGGTTCCCTGCTGAGACGTGCGATGGCGGTGCGGATTCTCCTCGTCGAGGACAGCGTCACGGACCGGGAGCTCGCGATGCGGGCGCTGCGGAGGCTGCCCGAGCCGCCGGGGCCCGCGGACATCCTCGCGGCAAGCGACTGGACCGAGGGCGCGGTGCTGCTCGAGCGGGGCGGCATCGACCTCCTGCTCCTCGACTACCGCCTGCCGCGGATGAACGGGCTGGAGGTTCTGCACCACTTCGGAGAGCACCCCCCGGTGCCCGTGATCATGATGACCGGCCAGGACGACGTCGCCACCGCGATCGAGATGATCCGCGCCGGCGCGCGCGACTACGTGCCCAAGTCCACCAACTGGGACGCCGCGCTGCGGCTCGTCGTGACGCGGGTCCTGGAGCAGGTCGGCGTCGAGCGGGAGCTGGCGGCCGCGCGCGCCGCGCTCGAGCGTCACGCGGCGGAGCTCGAGGCGGAGGTCGCCGCGCGCACGGCGCTCCTCGAAGCCCAGGCGGCGGAGATCGAAAAGCTCTACCTACAGGCCGAGGAGAGCAGCCGCGTGAAGCACGAGATTCTCTCCAACCTCTCGCACGAGCTGCTCACGCCGCTCAACGGGATTCTCGGGCTGAGCGATCTCCTGCGCGACGAGCTCGCCGAGGAGGCCAGGCCGGATGTCGTCGAGACCTTGAACGAGCTACACGGCCAGGGACTGCGCCTCTTCCACACGATCGAATCGCTGCTGGCGTTGAACCGCCTCCGCGAGGGGAAGGCTGGCATCACCCCCTCGCGCTTCAGCCTCCCGGCGCTGATGGAGGAATGGCGAGCCGATGCGCTCACGCTGCTCGCCGGCTCCCATGTCGCGATCGACTGGCACCCCGCGAGCCCGACGGAGGTCGAGCACGATCGGGAGAAGCTGCACGCCATCGGCTACCACCTGCTCAGCAACGCCATCAAGTTCTCGCCCGCGGGCCGGGTGGACGTGCGGCTCGTCGCCACCGTCGAGGGCGGCGTGCTGCTCACGGTCGCGGACACGGGGATCGGCATTCCGCCGGCGGCCCGCGCCTTGCTGCTCGAGGACTTCCGCCAGCTCGACGGCTCGAGCACCCGGGCGCACGAGGGGCTCGGCCTCGGGCTCGGCATCGTCCGCCGGTGCACCGCCTTGCTGCGCGGGAGCATTGCGATCGAGGACCGGCCCGGCGGCGGAACGGTCGTCACCGTGCGCGTCCCCGCGCTCGACGCGGCGACCGCGCGGGCGGCGAGCGACCTCGACGAGAAGCCCGACACTGGCCCGGCCGGGAGCTGAGCCGTGCTGCGGCTGGTCCAGGCCGTGCAGGATCTCTCCCTCGCCCGGAGCCTCGCGGGCGTGATGGCCGTCGTGCGCGGGGCGGCGCGGGAGCTCGCTGCCGCCGATGGCGCCACGTTCGTCCTGCGGGACGGCGACCAATGCCATTACGCCGAGCGCGTTCTCGCGCATGGGCCGCAAGCCGGTCGGCAAGTGCCTCGTGGACATGACGCAGCTCGTGCGCGCGGTCGTGGAGGAGCTGGCTCTCGCGTCGCCGACGCGAGATCGCCTCGACCTCCGGGTGGGGGAGCGCGGTCGCACGCCGGCCGTCATCGAAATCGGAGCCCGGAGCGAAGACGGCGAAATCGTCTATTTCGTGAAGGACAACGGCGTCGGATTCGACATGCAGTACGCGCACAAGCTCTTGGGGGTCTTCGAGCGGCTGCACTCCGCGGAGGAGTTCGAGGGCACGGGCGTCGGCCTCGCGTCGGTGAAGCGGATCATCGACCGGCACGGCGGGCGCGTCTGGGGCGAGGGCCGACCCGGCGCGGGCGCGACGCTCGCCTTCACGCTGCCGCCGGGCGCCGGGCTCCCCGCCGCGCCGGGCTACTCGTCGAGCAGGACGTAGCCCGGCAGCGCGAGCGCCCGGAAGACGGTCCGTCCCCAGACCGGGAGACGCGGCGTCGCCGCGTCCACGTCCACGATGCGCGGGTTTCGGAGCGTCACCCGCTTGCCCTTGCGGTCGAGCTCGCAGCCGCCGGCGCGCACGATGTTGCGCGCCCAGTCGACGTCCCGGCCGTAGGTGAGGGGGATGACGTACCCCGCAGCGCCGTGAAAGGCGACGACCGGCGTACGGTAGCGCCGGCCGCTTCGCCGTCCCACGTGGCGCACGACCGCGAGCGGGGGCAGCAGCCAGGCCACCGTGCCGAGCAGGGGGTTGGTGACGACGCGGTTCACGCGGCGCAGGAAGCGGGGGAAATGCACGCGCGGAGCGTAGCGCCGCACCGGCGGTAGCTCAACCCGCGTCGGAGAGGTCGATCACGAGGCTCACCCGCGGCCTTGCCAATGCGCTCGAGGATCTTGCTCCACTTGATGTACTCGGGGTTTTCGCCTTGCTTCGTGCGCTTCTCTCCATAGACGTGATGCGCCTCGTCGTTGATCACCACGAGGTCCCGCCAGCCGCCGAGCAAGCGACGGATCGGTGCCTCGGGATCCTGCCGGGCGCGGCGCTGCATGGCCCGCAGCACGGCCTGCGGGATGAAGCGCCCTTCTTCGAGTGGCACCTCGCCCTCGCCGATCCAGTCCTCGCGCTTGTTCTCGAGCGGGATGCCTTGCCAGTTGCGCACCAGCACGTTGGGGTGGAACTCCTCTCGGTACTGGGGCGGCACCGTCTCGAAGGCGTCGTAGAGGTTGTGCTCGCCCGCCGGGTCGAGGCCGTCGCCGCGCGGCACGCCGCTCACCCGGTCGCGCACCGTGAGATTCGGCACCAGCACGAGGAAGTTCGCCGAGAGCGACGAGCCGCTCACCTTGCGCTTGTGAAGCGTGGCCCAGGTAACGAGGAGCGCCATCACCACGGTCTTGCCCGTGCCGGTCGCGAGCTTGAGGGCGTAGCGCAAGAGATCGCCGGTCTCCGGCATCTTGCGGCGGTGGTGCACCTCATACAGGTAGATGACCGTCTCGACCGCCTCCTGCTGGCAGAAGAAGAAGCGCTTGCCGACCGCGCGGCGCACCTCGTCGCGAAGCTGGTTGACGAAGTCGTTCTTCTCGGCAGCGGACGCGGAAAGGTCGTCGAAGAGCTGCGCCTCCTTGCCGACCACGCCGGCGATGCCGCCCTTCACGTCCTTCGTGGAGGCCAGGAACCGCATCGAGGGACGCCGGCCCTGGACCAGTTTCGAGCGGCCGCCGGCCAAGAGTTCGTAGTGCCGGTCCGGCTCGCGGAAGGCGTCGCAGATGACGACCCGATCGACGACGTAGGCCACGTCGAGTCTCCTCGTCACCCCGCAGCAGCCAGTGTCACCGACAGTGGGTCCTCGACGTTCTTCGATGCATCGAGGATCTCGAACCGTACGATCCCGCCGTCGTACCCAAAGTCGGCAATGACGCCAGGGCGCACCTCGTCGCTTTCCTTGATACGCTCCTCGCGCAGAGAAATCACCAGAGTATCGGTCTCCCGGTCGTATTGAATTTTCACGCTGCACCTCCTTTCAGGTACTTGTCGAGCTTGGAACTCTTGTACACGGTCACTACCACAGTTTCGGCCCCATGCTTTTCGAGGACAACGCACAAGGCCATCGGCTGGCCCAGCACGGGGTCGTCGTACCGTAAGCTCCCCCTCCTCGGACACCGCGTGATACTGGACTCTCCGGGCCGAACTCGGAGGGGCAGATGCGGAAGTCGCGATTCACGGAGGAGCAGATCGTCGCGATCCTGAAGGAGGGCGCGGCCGGCGTGCCGGTGGCCGATCTGCTGCGGCGGCACGGCATCAGCCGCGCGAGCTACTTCCTCTGGCGATCGAAGTACGCGGGGACGACCGTCTTTGAGCTCAAGCGGATCAAGGAGCTGGAGGCGGAGAACACGAAGCTGAAGCGGCTCTACGCCGAGCTGGCGCTAGAGAACGCGGCGATCAAAGACGTCCTGCAGCGAAAATGGTGACGCCGGCCGCGAGACGCCAGGTGAGCGAGGCCCTGGTCACGGAGCATCGACTCCCAGTGCGACACGCCTGCCGAGCGGTCGGACTGTCGCGGACCAATGGGGCCGCGACCGATCGGTCGCGGAAATCCTGCACGAGGGCGCGCGCGATCAGCCGGTTCCGCAGAGCTTCAATGGGGCCGCGATCGATCGGTCGCGGAAATATGGGTGGCGGGGGTCGAGGCCACCTACGTCGATGTGCTTCAATGGGGCCGCGACCGATCGGTCGCGGAAATCCGAATAGCCCCGTGGGGGCCGGGGCCGTTGGGGGAGGCTTCAATGGGGCCGCGACCGATCGGTCGCGGAAATGGACGCCCTTGTCTCCAACGGGACGCGCGACAAGGAGCTTCAATGGGGCCGCGACCGATCGGTCGCGGAAATGTCTGCGCAGCCGTGCAGCACCCACGGCAGGGCGGTTGCTTCAATGGGGCCGCGACCGATCGGTCGCGGAAATCCGGGGCGACGGAACCCTCACCCATGACCGCGCACCTGCTTCAATGGGGCCGCGACCGATCGGTCGCGGAAATATGGCCGATGCGTGGACCGCGCACGGACAGTGCGTGCTTCAATGGGGCCGCGACCGATCGGTCGCGGAAATTCCTCGCCCGGGTGATCGCGGCGTTTCGCCATGGTGGCGCTTCAATGGGGCCGCGACCGATCGGTCGCGGAAATTACCGCAAGGGTCGGGCGTTTACGAACATACTGGATCGGCTTCAATGGGGCCGCGACCGATCGGTCGCGGAAATTACCACCATCTGCTCGTGCGGGGTCAGGGAGTCAAAGCTTCAATGGGGCCGCGACCGATCGGTCGCGGAAATGTAACGGACACCGTGCAGTACCTCACCGGTCCCGGCCCGCTTCAATGGGGCCGCGACCGATCGGTCGCGGAAATACACAAAGTCTACGGACACGCGGGGGAGGAAGAGGCATGCTTCAATGGGGCCGCGACCGATCGGTCGCGGAAATCCCCGCATAGTACTTCGGCAGGCGCACCACGAGCTTGCTTCAATGGGGCCGCGACCGATGGGTCGCGGAAATGAGGGGCAAAGCCCGCCCAACTGCGCGTGGTGAGCACGCTTCAATGGGGCCGCGACCGATCGGTCGCGGAAATACGAGGAAAACGAGCGATGAGTACCATCGATATGACCGCTTCAATGGGGCCGCGACCGATCGGTCGCGGAAATACGCATGACCGGCACCCTTCGCTATCGCCGTGGAACGCTTCAATGGGGCCGCGACCGATCGGTCGCGGAAATGCAGGTTACGGGGAGCACGAGCCAGCCGCCAAGGCCGCTTCAATGGGGCCGCGACCGATCGGTCGCGGAAATGACCTAGAAATCAACGACGATATCTTCATACATGAGGCTTCAATGGGGCCGCGACCGATCGGTCGCGGAAATCAATCGCATACATATATGCAAATAACGTGATCCGGGGCTTCAATGGGGCCGCGACCGATCGGTCGCGGAAATTAACCGGTGCGGACCTGGATGCGCGACACGCTCACCCAGCTTCAATGGGGCCGCGACCGATCGGTCGCGGAAATTGCCGTCGTGGTCGTAGATGCGGCCGTCGAGGGTGGCGCTTCAATGGGGCCGCGACCGATCGGTCGCGGAAATCTGAGGTAATCCGATGGGTGGTCCGGGTGGTCCGGCATGCTTCAATGGGGCCGCGACCGATCGGTCGCGGAAATCCCCCGGGGGCGCGGCGAGACGCGCGGTCATGGGGTGGCGCTTCAATGGGGCCGCGACCGATCGGTCGCGGAAATGCGGCGGAGGGCGGCAACCGCACGCGCCACGGTCTGGCTTCAATGGGGCCGCGACCGATCGGTCGCGGAAATTGCCGCGGGGGTATCAAAGCATTCTCCGTCGGTGACGTGCTTCAATGGGGCCGCGACCGATCGGTCGCGGAAATGTGGGGCCTCCGGGAGGGGCGACTCCTCTGCGATGCCGCTTCAATGGGGCCGCGACCGATCGGTCGCGGAAATCACCGCCAGTCGGTGATCCCTGCCCGCGCACGGTCGCGCTTCAATGGGGCCGCGACCGATCGGTCGCGGAAATTACGGCCGCAGCGCGCCGCGCGGCGGCGGGCGGGAGGCTTCAATGGGGCCGCGACCGATCGGTCGCGGAAATTCCCCACCCATGACCGCATACCTCCGCTATCGGCGCAGCAGGCTTCAATGGGGCCGCGACCGATCGGTCGCGGAAATTCAGCGCCGCCCTCGACGTACACGACGAGACGGAGAGTGCTTCAATGGGGCCGCGACCGATCGGTCGCGGAAATTGCCCTCAGCACTGCCCTCGACGGGACGCGCGACAAGGAGCTTCAATGGGGCCGCGACCGATCGGTCGCGGAAATCCGTGGTCGAGGTGCGTGGGTTCGCCAAGGAATGGCTGGCTTCAATGGGGCCGCGACCGATCGGTCGCGGAAATTGCCCCCATCCCCCGCCCAACCGCCACGCAGTGGTATGCTTCAATGGGGCCGCGACCGATCGGTCGCGGAAATGAGGCTCAGTTCCCTGCCTCCCCAGCCGCCAGGTGGTACGCTTCAATGGGGCCGCGACCGATCGGTCGCGGAAATGCATCCGCGCAGCCATGGAGCACCCAGGGGAGAGCCGTCGCTTCAATGGGGCCGCGACCGATCGGTCGCGGAAATGCGGGCGCTCGTAGCGAGGTATGCATCCGGGAAGAAAGCTTCAATGGGGCCGCGACCGATCGGTCGCGGAAATCCTTCGCATGGAAGTCTGCGGTTTTCAAGGATCGCCGGGCGCGCATGCGAGCGACAGGGCTCCGTAGGTGGCGAGGCGCGTCCCGGGGAGGAGTAGAGCAGAAAACGCGCAGAAGTTCCAGGAACTTCTAGATGCGAGCAGGCCCCGGGGGTAAAACGTCACTCCGCCGCTCGCGTTCATCGAGTCTCGAAGCCAGGATAGCCGGCGAGCTCCCCTGTGACGACGCGGGCCAGCAGGCGCGCCTGGATCTCCAAGACGCGGCGGTAGTTCACGCGGTAGCCGAAGAGGGGATGCGTCACCAGGGTGTCCATGCGTTGCTCGTAGGCTCGCACGAGCGCGCGGCGCCCTGTGGGCGTGAGCGCAACCGCCGGGCCGACGCGAATGAAGTCCCGCGCGGTCAGCATTCTGGTGTTGAGGGCTGTGAGGACAGCGGAGTCCGCGATCAGGGGCCTGAACTCTTCCATGAGGTCGAGTGCCAAGGCGGGACGTCCGAAGCGCGGCTGATGGTAGAAACCGATGAAGGGATCGAAGCCGATCGCATGGCAAACGATGGTTAGATCCTTCACGAGCAGGCTGTAGGCGAAGGAAAGGAGAGCGTTGACGGGATCGCGCGCCGGTCGGCGGTTGCGATGCAGGAAATCGAGCTGGGGCCGCTCAGCGGCATCGACCTTGATCATCCCGCCAAAGTGCTCGAAGTAGAACCGCGCGGCAGCGCCCTCGATGCCGAGGAGTGCATCCATATCCTCGGCGCGCGCGGCCTCCAGCGCCAGGTACCTGAGTCGACGGAGGATCGGGCGAGGAGGATCCTCGTGGTTCCGCTGCAGGAGTGTCCGCTGGTTGCGGATCTTCGAGGATACGAAACATCGTGCGACCCACAGGCAGAAGGCCGGCTTGTCGGCGCGCCGGAACTGATCCCGTCGCAGGAACACGTTCTTCAGGCCGAGCCCCTGGGTGAGGCCGTAAAACCAACCGCCGAACGAAAAGTGCGCAATCGGCTTGTCTGCTGCGCACAAGCCTTGAAGGGCTGACGCCGTGAGCTGCACGTTGCCGAAGACGTTCAGATGAGAAATCTCATTGATCCGCACCTCCTGGACGAGGCCGTCGCGATCTTTGATGCGCAGGATCTCGCTCGTCTTACCGATCGAGAGGCCATGCCCGGTGACATACAGGGGCCGAAGGTCGTCTCGCGCGGGCACGAGGCGCCGAACGGCCGGAGGGGCTGGCACAGCCCTCCGGATGGCCGCGTCATCATCGAGGGGAAACAGGGTAAGCTGACCTTCGGCCGCGGCCTCCGCGGCAGCCGCGGACACCACGGTCTCGTCGGGAAGGCAGATAGTCACGAGCGAGCAGCGGGGGCACTTGGGGCTGTCAATGAGCGGCGGCGGGATTCGGCCGGATGCCGCGAGGCGTCGTGCTTCAGCGAGCGCCTGCAGGGTCTCGCGGACGAGCGCATCGTCGATGGGAACGCGGACGCGCTGCTTGGTTGCGTCGTAGTAGAGGATCGCCTCGTCGCACTGATAGCCGTTGTCGCGGAGGATGAGCGCCTGCGCGCACACCTGCGCCTTGTCGGCCGGCCAGGCCGCGGGTCCCTCGTCATCGTCACGGGGCCGCCCGCGCTTGTAGTCGACGGGCACCACGACGTTGCCCTGCCCTTCCACGAGGTCGATCGTCGCAATCAGCCCGTAGCGATCGCTGGAAAGCGAGACGGACCGTGAATGGATCCGCTCGCCGAGGGGCGCGTCGGGCTCGGGTAGCGCGTCCGCCTTCCGCGCGAGCTTTTCGTGGCGGAGCGCCCCCTCGACGGTGTCGGCGCTGTGCGCAAACAGGCCCTCGACCCACTCGTAGAAGAACACACGGGGGCAGTACACAAACTCGTTCAGCATTCGGGCCGGAAGATATTCAGGAAGCTGCACCCGTGAACGCGAAGACGCACGCAGGGGCCCGGCGTGCTCGGGCCCGACGGGCGCGGGACGATCGGCGTCGCGGCCGGTCATGGCGACCGCTCCCGGCGGCCGTCTACGATGATGCATGGACTGTCGATCGGCGTGTACGGCTTGCCGAGAGCCGTGATGACACGCTCGCCCCGCCCTTCGACTGGCCCGAGATCGACGAAAAGCACCTGATCCTCGTGGTGGTCGATGATCTCGCTGAGCGCGTGCCGGCACCGGGCGAGGTCGATCGGGGTGAACTGACACTCGAAAACGGAGTACTGCAAATGATCCCCGAAATCACGCATGGTCTTGTAAACCAGGCGGAGGCGCTTATCCTCGCAGATGTCGTAGCAGACGAGGTAGGTGTTTCGCATCTGCTGCTAGCTCTGGAGCCTAGCGTGTTCGTGCCGGAATGGAAAGCATCAAGTATTCTCAGAGGCAGCGATCGAGTCCGCCAAGAAGCGCGGGGAGCTTCGAGGGTCTGTTTCCTCGAAGCGCTGGACGGGTACTCTCGGGGGACTACCGGTGGGTATGTGTGACGCGGCCGACATCTTTGGGGCACGCGGAAAGAGACGCTGACGGCAGCGGAACGGGGCCCCAACGGGCGTATCCCGGTCGGCGCTGGTTCGAGCGTCTCAGGGCGCCGTTGTTTGTCGCTTGCTGGGAGCCACGGGGTGAAGGTTCTCCTCCCGGCGCACGCGCGCGTTGACCTGCGTCGGCGTCTCGCACGGAGACGTCGTCGTCTGGTCGTACACGATGGGGAAGGGCTTTGTGATGACGTCGTCGCCCGGGGACGCGAAGCACTCGTTCGCCGCCTGGTGAGGTGCGGTCGCACGGTCGATGACGTCCACCGGGTGCCCGGTTCCTGCATGAAGTGGAATGAAAGCCTGGAGGAAAAAGGGGCGAATGGTCATAGCTCAGCCGCGCGACGAGGAGAAAAAAGTGCCAAGCCGAGCGTACTCGATGACCCGGCCCTCTTCGGCCGCCGGCTCGCGCTGTCGCTCTCTCCCGCGTCGGAGGTGGTGACGAAGCGGGAGATCGGGTGTGAGCCACTCGCGCACGATCGAAACTTTGAAATTTCATTGGCCGTTGCGCTCGCCCGCTTGTAGGCCAGTGTGGCTCTCGGTGAGTGCGGACGATTGACCACGCAGTCGGCGGCGAACCTCCGCCAAGAGCTTCTGGAGCAGTGTCTCTGGTTCGGGTTCACCAAGCTCCTTCAACATCGCCACCACGAGAGGCTGACACAGAAACTGATCATGCTGGGACCAGAGCTTCGCCCTTTGCATGCGACGCCGAGCATCGCACATGAGAGCCGGTGTGGGTTCGTTGTGCGCCACGTCGTTGCGCAGTTCTTTCACCTTTTCGACGGCGTCGACCAGGTTCTTGAGTGCTTTGCTATTCACGTAGTCCCGGGCGAAGCGACCGGCGCCGCTCTCGTGGAACCAGTACCACCTCTGGCCGTCTGGTGAGGGCTTGTCCTTGGCCTCAAAGGGTCGGTTCTTGTCGTCGTCTCCCCCATCCCGAAGCAGCTTGTCGGCCGGGGGTATTTTCCCGTCCTTGAGCCTGAGCCAGCGAGTGTCCTTCGAGTGGGGCTCGAAGTGGTCGAGCAGGCAATCCCATAGCGCCGCTTCGTAGAACGCGACGGTGCCATGAACCGCTCTCGGGATGTCCTCCGCGCGGAGGGCAAGTTCGACGCGAAGGGCGGCCCGGACGGCCATGCGCGGGTGCTTGAGGACGGCGATGTCGCAATCGTCCGGCAGGGGCAGCGACGAGGCAAAGTGCGTAAGCCATCGGATGACCTGCGTCCACTCCTGGTCCGGCGCGCCTTCGAGATGGTTCACGGCACCCCACGCGCCGAGAAAGTTGCCGTTCTCGACGAGCGAGAGGGCATGCCAGCGTGCTCGATAGCCGGCTGCCGGATGGAACTTCTCTTCGCTCGCTCGTTCGACCCGGTCGCCGGGGCCACCTTCAGGCACCTCGAGCGCCGTGATCTGGGGCCCGCCGACGCAGTGCAAGCGCACCAGCTCGTTGATGAGCTCGTTGGCCGCCGCGAGGCCACCCGTCGTGGCCACGAACACGCGGTCGCCGGGCGTCAGCCCTGCCGTGGCAGCCGCGATGGCGCCCGAAAGCTTGACCACCACCTCGCGCCGAACCACCGCGTCGACCGGGTTCGACGAATCTTCGAGCCGTTCGTCCCCTGTCAAGAAGAACACACGCGTCACGTTCGCCACGCCGCGATCGCGGAGTCGGCGCTCAAGGAACTCGCCGGCCCGGCGCGGATCGCTCTGCATGTCCCTCGCCGTCTCGAGGATGAGCGCGGACGTCGGCATCGACGGTGTCAGGTGCGCGAGCACCGCATCGAGCTTGGGCGTGCAGAGTTCCAGGTCACCTTCGGGTAGCTCTTTGATGACCTCTCGACTCCTGTCGTTCGGCGTGTCGACCAGCGACCAAGAGCGCTTCGTGATCGCGTCGTGCAGCGTGCCGCAGCTCTCGCCGTCGAGCTTGTGCCGCTTGCCGTCCTTGACGAGCTGCACGTCGGTCTGGCCGGTCGTCATCACGAGCAAGGTCTTCACCGGTTGTCCTCCCGGCTGTAGCGGCGATTGCGCGAATGCTCCGCGCGCAAGCGCGTGTGAAAGGTGTAGATGTTCTCTTTACCGTCGCGATCTTTCTCCCGCGGGTAGTCCGCCGCGTCCGGATGGTGACGGCGATGAATGGCGAGCCACTCGTCCTGGGTCGACGTCTTGCGGTGACTCTTCGTCACCCAGGTCGTGAGGTCACGCTCGGACCTCAGCGCCAGCCCCTCTGCCGCTTCGTCGAGGAACAGGAGCTGCTTGGCCTCGATGCGCACGCTGCCCCAGCCGAGCGGGCGCGCGTAGCCGAGCTTCGAGCAATAGCCGGACGGGTGCGCGCCTCCGAGCACTTTCCTGAACTGGTCGGGGCAGAGCGCGACGAGGATCGCCGCGAGCTCGGCGGCGTCGAGATCGCGGAAGCGCACCGTGAAACGAAATCTGCGTCCGAACTTCGACACCTCGAGGGCGAGCGTGCTTCGTTCGTTGGCGCGGTTGGCCGGCGAGTCGTCCTTCCACGGCTCGCCCAAATAGGCGTCCTTGCGATCGAGGTAGAACTTGCGGCCGGCGAGTTCGCCCGGTTCGTCGTAGCCGGCGGCGTCGCCGTAGGTCACGAGCGTTGCTCGGTCGGAGGGGCGCGAGCGCGGGTGGTAGGGCTGCTTCAAGTAGAATTCGACGGCGCTCGGGCGAGGCATCCCAAGTTCCTTGAGGAATATGGGCTTCAGAAAACGATCGTCGTCGGTGTCGTTTTCGCCGACGACCTCGAGCGCCGCGTTGACGAAGACGCGGCCCATGAGCTGGGCGTGGTCGTTCTTGCCGATACCCGCGCTGCCGTCGTTGTCGCCGGTGTAGCCGAAGAGCCGGCGCACGGCCGACAGCTCCTTCGGTGCACCGTCGCCGTCCGTCTGCCGCTCCTCGTCGAGTGGGAAGAGACCGTGCCGTTCCAGCTTGGCGCCGTTCTTGCGGACCGTGTCCGTGTACGCCCAGCGGTAGTAGTAATGCCAGCCGAGCGACACGATGCACTTGTTCTTCGTGTCCCACTCGACCCAGATCAGATCGCCGGGCTGGAAGACCTCGTTCTTCGCGGCGTGGAGGATGCGCTGGCGCGCCTCCTCGCCCCACTTGCTGTGGTCTGGATGCCGCTCGCTGAAGTGGCCATGCCTGTCATCGACGAGATGGCGAATGGTCGCGAGATAGCCGTCTTGCACGGCCTGCGACAGCGTCGCCGTCTCGATCGGCTGCGTCGGATTCGCAGTGATCTTCTTGTGCAGATTGCGTTTGGAGTTGAGCTTATCGCCTGCGCCTTGGCCGCCTCGATACGTCGCCCCGTTGCCGTCGTCGAAGCGGTAATAGTTCGCATTCAGCTCGTGCTTCTTGTCGTAACGAAGGTTGGTCGGAAGTAGCTCGAGCTTCGTCGGAACGCGCACCTGCGTCTGGCCGTCGAGCGCTTTCATCTCGACGCCGTCCTGCGGCACGCGCGCGAGCCGCGGGATGAGCCTCGGATTCGGCGGGTTCGGAAAAAGCGCGTTGGGCCGATACGAGTACGATCGCTCGGCCACCCGCTCCATCGGCGCACCGAGCAGCGCGCCCAGCTCGTGGCGAAGGAGGCCCTTCAGCGAATTGCCAGGGATGATGACGGGCCGCTGGCCCCACGGCGCGCGCAGCGGGGAGAGGACCGACTTCTTGTCGGCGAGCCGCCCGATATTCGGGAGGTTCGCCGGCACGGGCCAATCGCTCTCGTTGTCTCCCACCTGACCGCGCTCCCAGCCGACGAGGAAGGGGGTGAGCGTCTCGAGCTCGAAGCGGATCTCGCCCGAAAGGCGGCCCTGGCTAGACGTGCCGTCGTGCCAGATGGGCGCGGCGGTGGGAAGTTCTTTCGGGAGCGAGACGAAGCCGTACGGTTTCCTGGGCAGGGGTTGCGCGTGGTGCGCGCCGCGCCCCGGTCGTCCCTGTGGCAGGCGCTGCTGACCGGTGGCGCGCTGTGTAGGGCCACCTCGATCCTGCAGGAACCCGCCCTGCCGATGCGGCTGCTGGGCCGGTTTCTCCGGGGCGGCCACTTCGATGGTCGTGTCGCCGCCGGAAATCTCTTCGAGACCCACGCTCTGCAGTTTCGCGCGTAGCTGCTCGATGTGCGTGGCCTTTGCCGCGTAGATGATGAACTCGCTCGGGACGGCGGTGCCGACGATGTCCAGATACGGCATCCCGAGCTGGTTGCTCTTCAGCTTGTTGAGCGCGCTCTGATCGCGCGGCTTGCCATCGAGCGTCCGAACGCGGATCCGGTGCGGCTTGTCGGGTTTGCCGGGCATCAGCGCAGCTCCTGGATTTGGTGGATGGTGAAGCCGAGCATCTCGGCGCCGAGATGCCACTCGCGCAAAATCACGTTGCCCTGGCCGGTGTTCGCGGACGAAAAGCGCCGGAAACCGTGCAGACGCGCGGGCGTGTGAACGACACGCACCTGCTTCGCGCCGTCGGCCTTCGCCTCGACCTCCTCGATGAACACGAAGCGCGCGCCCCGCGCCGTGCGGGCGGCACGCCACACCGCATGCGCCGCGTAGAAGGCGACCTCGTCGACCTGGAGCGCATTGTCGTCGGCGGGCCAAGCGCGGCCGAAGGTCGAAGGCGGGGTGGTCAGCGCGAGGTCGATGGTCGGATCGCACCACCACGCGACGAACTTGTCGCCAAGCGCCGCCCTGGCGCGCTTCGCGGCGGCTCCGAGCGTGAGCGCCCCGTCGATCGCGTCGGTCTTTGCGCGCACCCGCGCCTCCGCGTCGGCAGGCCGGTCGATGAAGCTGCGAGCCGACCGGGCGCCGCTCCTTGCCGGCTCCGCGGGATCGGTCGGCGGGGTCCAGTCCCGAGCCTTCGTCACGTCGTCCACGACCCACGGCTTCGCCTGCCAGCGCCCCGCGCCCGCGCCGCGCGTCTTGTGTCCCCCGAGCAGCAGATGGCCGAGCACTCCGAGCGCCACCTGGCGATCGACGAGCTTGACGAGCGGTTCGACCTCCTCCGTCGAGGCTCCCTCGACGACGATGCGCACCGGGAACGTGCCCCGGAGCAGGCGCACCGCATCGCGCTTGGCGCTTCCGTAGGAGCCCGCCGAGAATTCGTCCTCCGCGTGCATGTGCAGCTTGGCCGCCGCCCACTCGCCTTCCACGCGTGCGTCGCGGATGAGGATGCGGCTGCTCTGGCGCACGGTGCCGAAGACCTCACCCGCCAGGTCGTCCGTGCCCACGTCGCCCTGCACGAGGTGCGGGTCTTTCACGTCGTGGCCTGCCGCGCGCTGAAGGCGCGAGAAGGCGTGACGCAGCGGGCCGCGCACGCTCGCGCCCGGGAGCAGCGGCCGGCCCCCCTCCATGAGCAGCGCGCGGTCGGTGCCGAGCGCGTCGGGCGTCTGCGCGTTCGCTGCCCACGAAGGCCTGGCCCACAGGCCGTCACCCGTCGGTTGCAGGGCGCGCTCGGTCTCGTGCGGACCGACCGCGAACATGTCGAGCCCCCACGGCGCCTCGCCGGGCTCCGGTTTGTACTCACCGAACGAGACGTCCACGTCAAGCGTGCGGAAGCACCACGAGCGCGTCGGCGACACCGTCGGCACCTGCTCGAGCGGCGCCGGCAGGCTGGCGCGGCCCGACGTCACCCACTTCTCGTACGCCGCGCCGTCGAGCCGATACGCCTTGAGGTCCTCGATGTGGCACCAGCCCAGGCCGCGCGCCACGCCACCCCCCAGCCAGCAGCGCCCCTTGGCCCAGTGCTCTGCCAGCACGTAGCCGAGAATGCCCTCGGCCTCCGCGAACTCATCGTCGTTGAGCACATACGAACGATCGACGCGGAAGCGGAGCGGCCACCTCGTACCCGCGGGAATGACCTCGCGGTCGTAGAGCACGCCGTCCGCGCGCGCGCCGGTCTTGTGGCGAATCCCGACGCCGGCGCGAAGGCGCGGAACCCCCTCCGTCGTGGCGTCCGCAAACTCCCACGCCGAGCGGCGCAGCGCGCCGTGCTGGATGTCGTCGGAGACGGCGCGCGGCAGCGGGTAGAAGAAGCGCCGGGCCATCGCCACGGCTGCGCCCTTGATCCCGCGGCCGACCAGCGTCGGCGTGCCGTCGACGAGCGAGAACGGCTGATCGGCGCTGGCCTCGCGATCGAGGCCAGAGACGGAGAGCGCCGAGTCCTGGACGAGCGTGGCGGTGAAGAGGGTGAGTCGGGTGGTCATGGTTATTCCATCCGGGCGGTCGCGGCCACGGCTGCCGGAGGATCGAGGACAGGCGCAAAGAGACCTCCCCCGAGATATCGAGTTCTCCCCAGCAGCAGTGGTCCCTCAACGTGCCGATTGAATCGCAGCGTTACGGTCGCCGTGAGCCCGACCTCGGGAACGCCATGAACGTTGCTCGACTCCACTTCGGGCGGCGGCAATCCAAGGCGACGGCACTCCGCGCGGACGTCGACCTCGACTGCCTGCGCTGCTGTGCCGCATTTCGCATGGCGCGTGACGACGTATGGCGTCACCGTCTTCCATTTGCGCGAACGCCCCAGGAGCGAGTCTTCGCGTTCTCCGATGTCGGCAGGAGAAAGCGAGAAGATCCCAGCGTGCCCCGCGCGCAGCTCGCAGAACCCTTCGAGCGCGGCGTCGAGAGTGCGGAGGTGGCCGAGCTCTTGAGACGTCGCAGCGCGCCGCTCGACGACGTGAGGAGCGAGGATGAGCAACCGTCGCGACTCCGGCTCGAAAGCGAACGAGAGGTGCGACGCTTCAGAGCCGCGGATCGGAGCGCCGTCCTCCGCGTGACCGCTGAAGAACGGTGCGAGCGGCTTATCTGCGCCGATGGTGGCCTGCACTCTGGCCATGACCGCGCGGCGCAGCGCCCGTGCAACATCGACCGGCTCGGGCTGGCCGACGAGGCCCGCGGTGATCTCGAACGCGTGCGTTCCCGGGACGACGTCTCTTGCCGGCGCCATCAGCCCGAGCCCGAGAAAGCGCCCATCACCGAGGATGAGCGGGCCCTCGACCGGTACCCCGAGCGCAATCTCGATGTGCCAGAGGCGCTCCTTCTGGAAGCGTGTTCCGTCGGCGAACGGCTCGACGCGACAGCCATTCCCCTCGAATGGCTCGCGCTGGAGACGAATTGTCTTTATCACGGCATCGACCCCGGCATGCCGTAATGCCTGGCATACGGCAGCGGCGGCGCCTGCCTGCTCTCGGGCGCGCTCGACGCCTCGTTTCGCCTCCGCGCGCTTGTGGGCCGGGTCGATCCGGCGGCGCCGGGCGCCTTCCGGTAACGCAGCCGGAGTCACCGTGCGCCAAAGGTGGCAGCGGGTCTCGTTTTCAATTCCGTAGTGCCGCAGAAACTCGTTGTCGTCGGACCGTGTCAAGACCGCAAGCACTTCTCCCGTCTCCTCGTCCACGACATCCAGGCCAGAGAAAGCCCAGCACACATCGTCGGCTCGCAGCGGACACGTGGCCGGAACCTCGACCAGCACGCGCCGAATCTCACGGTCGGCGTGGAAATGACCAATGGACGGCAGTGGAATGATCCGCACCCGATCCTCGGGCGGTCCGTTGTTCGTCCCATCGGGCTTGCGGCCCACGAGGACACGCTCGATCTCGGCCGTGCGCTGAGGCAGCGCGCGCTTGAGCCGGTCGACGGCGTCGTCGCGAAGCCGGACGACGAGGGCTGAGACACGCGTCAAAGACCACGGCGCGAAGGCCGCATCACGACCGGCTTGCCGAAGCTCGTAGAGTGCGCGGGCAGGCGGGCTGTCATAGGCTGCATTCTTGAAATGGGGTCGCGGTGGTTTGCGAAAGACCACTTTCACGGCACGCCCCTCCTTCACGTACCGGAAGCGTTCGCCGTACGCCCTAAAGCGCTTCTCAATACTCTCCAGAGAACCTGAGCACGGCGCGGGCAGCATGGTCGCGCTTTTTCCGGCCGAAGGACGGAAGACGCGGCCAGGGTGCGAGGTCAGGAGTTCGTCGAGTCGATGATCGTCGATCACTTCGCCCCAGCCCCAAGCCATGTCGAGGCCTCGCCCGAGCTGATAAAGGCGCTCGGCGAGCGAGCAGACCGCCCTCGCATGGCCTTCATCGCTTGCTGCCGCTGCGAGAGGCCACGCATAGACGAACGGGACCTCCGCGTCGAAAAAGTAAGGGCGGAACACCTTCGTGGCGGTCCGGATCTTCGCCATCCGAAGCGGGTCGCCTTCGATCCGATCGCTGTCGTTGTTTGGCATGTAGAAGAGGACTCCCCGGCGTGGCTGCCAGGCGCGCGGCGCCGCGATGATGGGGGCCCCTTGCTTCTCGAGCCACCGGAGCGCTTCTCGCTCGCCATTTCCGAGCGGGCCAGCGAGACCGCCACCTGCGACCAACGCCTGGAACAGGCGCGCGGGCGAAGGCGGCCAGTCGCCTTCGCCGTGGAAGCGGCCGTCGTGCAGGCGAACGTGAAGGACCAGTGCGCTCATCGCGGTCTACTCCGCCTTCGCGGACTCCTCCTCCGCCGTCTTCTTCGCGAGCAGCTTCTTGGCCTCGGCGAGGTTGAACTCGTGCTTGAGCTTGGCCTCCTCAGGCCACTTCGAACGGAAGTGCTGGGACGCGTTCTTCGCGTAGTCCTCGGCCGTCTTTGCGGTCAAGACGATTGCCGTCGGCTCGCCCCGGCGGGGCACCTGGTACCACGCGTCGCCGTTCTCGGCGTAGCGCAGCAAGCAGCCTTCACGGAGGAACAGCTCGATGTCCGCGGTCGCGGCCATGAGCGAGAGGCCGAGCAGGTACTTCCGGATCGCGTCTGTCTCGCCGTCGTCTGCGCCCCGCAGCCCGCGGAGCGCGACAAGGTTCACCGTCACCTCGCGCTCGATCCGGCCCCTCACGAGGACGCCGCCCAGAACTCTCGCCTCCGGGTTCGGCGAGCCGTTGACATACTGCTGCACCTTGGTCTTGCGGAAGGTCGCGGGCGCATCCGCCAGGCCCTTCTCCGAGAGGTCGGTTTTCTTCGCCTTGGCCTCCTTCTTGAGTTCCTCTTGCTGCTGCTCGTCGAGCAGCTTCCACACCGAGTTGAACTGCGCCGCCGCGTGCAGCGGCTCGACGTCCCAGGCGCGGATGATCGAGCGCACGAGCCGCGGGCGCTTCTCGCCGGTGTCGCCGCGTGAATCCCAGACGCCGAACACGAGCGACGTCGGCGCGAGGACACAGAGCGGTCCCGCGTCTCCCCGCTGGAGCGCCTCGAAGGCGGGTTTCACGAGCTTCAGAAGAGACGGTGAGGACTGCACGACCGCGTCGGCGGCACGGTGCGCCAGGTCGAGCAGCGAGCGCGTGATGACAACGTCACGCGGCTGCTTGCACCTCTTGTTGTCTTTGCACCCATCGCACTCGTTGCATTTCTCCTTCCTGGCGACCACGATCTCGATCTGTGGAACGAGCCAGTCCTCTGGCTTCTGCGACTCCGACTTGAAGATTGGCTCCAGCCGGTTCGCCTGCGAGCCGACGCTGTCAATCGTCGCCACGCGCGTGCCGTCGGAGAGCGTGTCGATGTTGTAGCCGATGTCGGCGTAGGTCGGGGGGAAGATGATCCCGCTCTCCTCGACGGGCAGAAGCTTCTGTTTCAGGCGCAGCGCCACAGGGCCATTGGATTTGGTGGCCCAATCGTCCAGCATCTTGTGGGTCACTTCGGTCACTTCGATTGGCTTCTCGCTCATACAGCTATCTCCTCTTGGGCAAAGGTCACGACCTTGTTCTTTCCGGCCAGGTCCAGCGTGAAGCAGAAGATCCGCATCGGAACGCCCACGCGAACACCTCCGAGCGCCGCGCGCGCCAGCACCGGCGGCAAGAAGTCCTTCCACACGCCGTAACGCACTTCTCGGGTTTCGAACTCGTCGGGGCGCGCATGCTCGAGACCAACAGCCGCGAGGATTTCGACGAGGGGTGAGGCTTCGACGGTGTTTCCCTGTTCGTCTGGGGAGTACCCCGCGTCGATCGCCGTCCAGGCCTTGCGTGCGTCGAACTTGAAGCTGCTGCCCCCGAGCGGCACGGTCTGGCCGAAGGGGTCTTCGATGACAGCGTTCTGGCGCTGGTGCCAGAGCGCGCGAAACGCCTCGAGCATCTGCCGTGCAATCGCCGCACTTCGCTGTTGACCGGCGAAAAGCTTGAATGGCTTTCGCGAAGACCCGTCGCACCAGTGCGTGAGGTCTATGAAGCGGCCAGCGTGCGCAAGCCGAATGGGCAGTGTCAGCGGGTCCGGCTGGGCTGCTGGAAAAGTTGTGAGTGGGCACGGCGGTGCATCTGCTGTCGCCGAGTCGGTGTAACCCTCCGGCACAAGGCATTGCGGCTGCGCGTCGTTGAGGAAAGCGAGTACGGTGTGAAACGGATTCGCATTCGCATCGACACGGAGTTCAAAGCGCGGGTTCGCGTCGTCAGTCCAGTCAAACCCGCCCTCGGCTTGTCCGAGCAGAACGTTTGCCGCCTCGAGAAAGCCCAGACAGGCGAAGACTTGCCCAGGGTTGAAGAGATCGACGGGAATCGAGGCTTCCGCCATCACACACCTCTGCCGTTGGCGGCGCGCGCGTCGTTGTCGCGTGAGGCCTGCTGATCGGCCGCACGCAGGAGCGCCTCCCACCACGCGAGCCCCCACGGACCCCAGCGGGCTTGCAGGCGGGCAAAGCGCAGGGCGATTTCGGCAGCCTTTTGTTCCAGTGCTGAAGGCGGCTCATCTTCGCAGCCGCTCGTGCCGGTCACCGGCCGCGCGAAGCCATGGTGCGCGGCGATGAGGTGCAGGACGAGATCGCGGTCTTCGTCGGAAAGGTTCCGGATGCGTTTGTCGTTCTCGACGTGCAGGAGCGAGCCGAGTTCGTGCCGGTAGCCGTCGAGCAGGCGATAGTTGATCGGACCTTCGGTCTTTGCGTACACGCCGTCCGTAGGCGCGTTGAACGCGCGCTGCCATCGCTGAGCGCGCTTGCCTTCGTCGTGAAGGCGAGCCGCGAGTGCCAAAAGCTCCTCGCTCCGCTTATCCAGGCCAAAAGCTTGCGCCAGGGCGCGAGCGCGGTGTTCGGTCCAACATTGATGTTCATCCAAAAGCTGCGGATTGGCCGCCGAGCGGTCCTCCTCGGTTGCGGCATCGTCGCGCCATTTGTCCACGATGAGCCAGCGCGTCGCCTCGCCATCCTGCGTGACTTCCGACGCGAAGCGAAAGCGCTCACGCCAGTTAGTGTCTCGCTGCGCCGCCGTAGAGGCCTCAACGCTCCGCACTCGGAAGCCAACGGCACCCTCGCCGAGCCAAGGTTGGCCGTCGTCGGCGGTCCGGGGCACGCTGGATGCCTTGTCGTCCAGGAGCCCGTCGTTCAGTCCCGCAAGCCGCGCGTCGAGGATCAGCGTGGCGCCCGCGAGCAGCTCATCGAGCTTCGTCCCGCCTTTCTCGTCGTCGGGCGCTTCGATCGCCCTGAGAGTCAGCGATTTCCGCAGGCCACCGTCGGGGTCGAGAACGAACGCCACGATGTCCTGTCCAGAAGGGAGAGACCCGCCGCCCGTCCCCGTGTCCCGCTGCGCCTCCGCTTGCTGCTTGCGGAAGCTCTTCGCGCGGGCGGCGATCCACTTAACGACCCGGAACGTCTCGGTCTCGAGGATCTCGCTCGTGTGCGGCGGTGCGGCCTCGAAGAACGCCTCGATCTCCTTCTTGCTCGGCCCCGCGCCGACCGGGCGCACGGGGAGATGCGTCCGCCAGACGACCGCCGTCTGTGGCGGGTCATTTTCAATCCAGCCTCGCAGCCAGGGCTGGATCGCTGGCCGCCCGGGGTGCTTCTCCAGCGAGGTCATGGCCCAGGCTTCAACGAGTGGACGCGTCAGTGCGGGTCGGAGCGGCTCGCGCGTGGTGGCGTCGTTGAGAGTCTCCTGTAAGGCCGTCTCGCTCGCAGCTCGCTTCTTGAGATTGTGCAAGGCACCGGGACTCGCATCGAACACTTTGTGGTCATTATTCGGAAGTTGCTCAAGAGCCCGCCGCACGGCCCTCCTATTCCTGACTTCGTCGACGGTCCTGCGGTCTTTGCTCGACAGGTCGTCCGCGCTCTTCGCAAGCAGCTCCTCGATGTTCTTCGGGTCCGATTTCAGAATCACGACGACGGTCGCCTCGCCGTCACCGCGCCGGTTCACGCGTCCGAGACGCTGCACCATCCGCTCCCAGGCAACGAGGTCGCAAACCATGTGGTCCGCATCGAGATCGACGCCGACTTCGCCAGCGGACGTGGCGAATAGGAACACTGGGCTGTTACGCTCAACCTCGCTCCCGGCGATGAACCCCAGACTTTTCAGCCGATCCTTCGCCCCTTCGCGCTCGAACACGCGCCTGCCACCCACGAAAAGTTCAGTCTCGATCTTCACTGCAGACTTGCCCGCGTTCTTGTCACCCTTTGCGAGCTTCTCGACGGCTTCCTTGGCTTTCTGCGCGACCTCCCGGGTGTCGGAGTAGACAAGGACACGCGCTGGCTTCTTGCCTTCGTCGGTGAGCGCCCAGGCGTCCTTTGCAAGCGCGTCCTCCAGCTTGGTGTTCTCCTCGAGCGACTTGATCTGGAGCGACTTCTTCGCATTCAGTCGCCTCTTAACGATGTCGTGCTTGAAGTCTTCCTCGGTCAGCCCAACCAAATTGCCATCTCGCGTACGTCCCGTTGCCGAGAGCGCGAGAACATGAAACGGCGGCACAAACGTACCTGCTGGGCGCAAGCTTGAGTCGGTCGCGATCGCGCGCAGCAGGTGCTCGAATGGTGGCACGAGGTGGGCTTCGTCAAGCACGACCAGTGCGTCCGCCCCGATCAGCCCGGCATGGTACGGCCGCATCTTCCGCGACACGCCGTATCCCTCGAAGAGAAGCCGCGAGCCGATCATGTCCACTGTGCCCACGATGATCGCCGGCGCGGCGGGGTCCTCGAGCCACTCGCGGTTGTCGACGTACTGGCCGCGCAGCGTCGAGATGGGCAGGAGGCTATTGCCAAGGCCGAGCGCGCCGGCAACTGTTTGGTCTTTCTTCACCCAGTCGCGCAGGCGTTCGGCAACCTCGGTCGCCTGATCCACGACCGCCCGGCGATCGACGACGTACACGAGTCGACGGGGCAGTGAGGCTTTCTCGGCCCGAGCAACGAGCCACACAGCCATGACGGCGGTTTTCCCGAGGCCGGTCGGGATGTCGAGGGATGTGGGGACTTCGCCTCTATCAAAGCGTTGGAGTAGCTCGCTCTGCCACGGAAATGGCTCTTGGCCGAGAGCGCTTTTGAGCCAACCGTTGTTCATCGTGCCTCTTCGCTCCTCTCCGCCCGCAGCCAGCGCACGAAGAGGCGCGCATACAGTTTTCGCTCCGGCGTCGGGACTCTGTTCAGATTGTCCAGAATCGCCTTCGCGTCCTTGTGCTTCCAGCTTCTGCCGCCCGCCGTCATGGGGTTGATGCGGCTCGAGAGCGCGTCCGGCCGATTCGCCTCCAGCTCACCGACGAGATCGAGCCACTGCGCCAGGCTCGGCGTGCGATCCTGGCCACGACCGGACGTCGCCAGCGACTGATGCTCCTCAAGCCACGTTTGCGTCGTCGCGGCGACGGCTTCTTCCTCGGCGTCGGCGAGTGGCCTCGGCGCGGTGCTCTGAGCATTCTCGGTCGTCGCGCCCGGCAGCGAGGTATCGATCCGGAAGCGCCCGAAGCCCTCGTGCGTCCGCTCGCAAAGCCACTGGTTGTTGGCGGCACGCTCGGCGAGCCTGGCCACACCCCTGCCCGAGATCTCGAACACCGAGCCGCGCCGAATCGCCGCAGCCGGCATCCTCCACAGGCGCGAGGTGCCGTTGAAACCGTGGACCATGACGCTTTCCTGCATCGACTGGCCGAGCTGGATGTCGTCACCGAGCAGATCCTTGATGGCGGCCTCGTCCAGCGCGGTGCGCCAGCGCAGATACTCGTCGCGCACGAGCAAGTCGGAGGTGAGGATCATGAGCGCCCTGGTTTCCATCTTCGTCGCGGGCGCGGGGCCGAGCCACGCGAGTTGCACCACCTCCACGGGCGCCCCAGCGCGCCCCACGCGCAGCCAGCGTTGCCCTTCCAGTACGGGCCCGAGCTTCTCCGCAAGCTTCTTCATCTCGTCCGGCGGGCCGTGAAGCTCCGCGAGAAAGTGCGTCTCCTCGGCGATCTGCTCGATGGCGAAGAGCGAGGCGTCGGCCTGCTGGGGATCGGGCCGCCCGTTGCGAAGGCGCACGCGGCGGGCGGGGCGGAACGTGGTCCACGCCGAGCTCGCGTTCTCGCGGTAGACGAACAGGTCGTCCTCGGGACGCTTGAGCTTCTCCGTGGCAGCCCAGGCATCGAGCCGCTTCGTCGGCGCCATCGGCTGCACCCACCAGGGCAAGTCCCCGGCCGCACCTTTCGGCTTCTCGCTCTGGAGCGTGAGCGGCGCGGGCAAAACCTCCACGCCGTCGAGCTGCGCGGGTGCGTGCGGCAGCGGCAACGCGTCGCTCACCGAAAGCTTGCCCGACGTGAGCAGCGCGGACGTATCGCGATGCCCCTCGGCGATGAGCCACGCGGCGATCGCACCGAGCAGCGCGCGGCCGGGCACGAAGGCGAGGCTCGGGATCAGGTTGTCAGGCGTCGCCGTGGCCGTGATGCACAGCGGATCGCGGTTCTTGAGGAGCAACACGAGGCGGCCCGTCGGCGCCCCGACCGTCCGCGACGTGCGCGACACCTCGGACAGCGTGAGCTTCACCCGCCCCGCGCCCGTCGAGCGTCCCCCACCGAGCGCGTCGACCTCCTGCACGAGCCGCTTCAGCGTGTGAAGCTGGCTTTTGGGCAGCTCCACCTCGCCGGCGAGCCTCGTGCCCTTGGGCACGTACTCGATGGCCCGCAGCGTGTCGTCCTTCGGCGCTCGGTTGTCGAACGCCTCGCGGGCCGTCGACCGCCAGATGTGGCTCTCGGGGTTGTTCTTCGCGTAGAGCGACGTGAACACGGCGCGCTGCTGCGCGCCACCGGCGCGGCCGAAAAAGTTCCCGGCCTCTTCGTCGCCACGCAGCCTGCGCGCGGCGTCGCGCAGCACGCCCTCGACGTGCGAGGCCCAAATCACGGGGCGGTCGTGCCGATCGCGCGCCACGAGGGCGTCGATGCCGCCGCTGCCCGAGCCCGAGCCGAGGTGCGCGTCCGAGAGGAACTCGGCGGTGAGCGTCTGGCGAATCCACGGTTCAGACATGGTTGGCCTCTTGCTCGGTGTCAGCGCGCTCGCTCTGGCGACCGAGGTGACCGATCTCGGCGATCTCGATGAGATCGAGCAAGGCAGTGGTCCACGCGTCGCCCGCCCTTCGCCAAACCTCGCCGACACCCGCTTGGGCGAGCGGCTGCTTCGCTTTCTGCGGGAGCTCGGCGAAGGCCAGCTCCGAGAGCGCGCGACCTCGCGGAAGCTGGTCGACGAGGTAGCGAAGCTGCGAGCGCGGTGCGCTCGTGAGCTGCTCGGCCCCGCGTACGAGCCCTTGCAGCGAGTCGAGCCCTTGACCCAACACATCGACGGGGCGCTGCGAGAGCACGCGCAGCTCGCCCTCCCTGCCGCGCAGCCAGTCGCGCCGGCGGACAACGTCTGGGTCATCCACCCATGCGGTGCTGTAGACAGCCCAGTCCACGACGGAGCGGCTCTTTTCACCGGCATCCTTCAGACCGCGGAAGCGTCGCTTCGCCGATCCGGCGAGCTGCTCGACGACCTCGTGGAGCCGATGGATGGGGATGGTGCGCTTGGCGATGACCACGCCGATACCGAGCGTCAGCTTGAAGCTGTTGCTCCCCTTCTGAAGCTCATCGAGCTCCTGGCAGAGTGTGACGACGAACGGCAGCGCGATCTCGGCGCGGCAGAGGAGCAAAAGGTCGTCGCCGCCGAGCATCAGCGGGATGAGCGGCGCGCGGCCGGTGTCGGGGCAGTGCGCGTCGATGGCCTTTTTGACCGCGCGCCGAAGCAAGACGCGGTTCCTGTGGAAGAAGGCGGCGCGCTCGCCGTCGCTCTTGCCCGCGCCGCTGCCGACGCCGTTGCCGTCGGCGTGGACGAGGGCGAGATAGCCGTTGCCCACCAGCTCCTTCAGCTCTTGAGCGCGCTCGAGCTTCTGGAGCTTCGTCTTTGCGGAGAGCAGGCTGGCAAGGTCCTTGGCGGTGCCATCTTCGGTCCGCTTGGCGGCGTCGTGGCGCGCTTCGACGTCGAGCGAGACGGCCGGGCGCTCGTCGCCCTGCTTGATGATGGTCGACGCGAGCCCGCGCCCGGTCCACTCGCACGGCGTGAGCACCGGCAGCTCGGTCGAGAGATGAGCGCCGGTCCGGGTGCGCGTTTCGCCATCGATGGAGATGCGAAAGCGCAGGTCCGGAAGGCGCGTTCGCAAGAGCTGCCCGGCCGCCTCGGCGAACGCCTTGGCGCCGCTTTTGAACTGCGCCTCGAAATGCCCGCCATCGCGGGCGAGAATACCGTCCTGCGCGTCGGCCGCTGGATCGTCGTGGTTGGACAGCGGGTCGTTCTGGTCAGCGCAGGGAAATTGCCCTTGCACCGAATTAAGCGACCAACCGCGGCCCATTTCACGCGCGAGCTCGGGAAGCTCGACCCGCAAGACCTCACCGAGGAGCGCGTTGGCGCCGACCATCGCCCGCAGCCGCGGAACGGCAAAGAGCCATGCCTGAACGCGCAGGAACTCGATGTGGACTCGGTGAACAGTAGATCCACTCATGACACCGTCCTCAGGCCGATCGGACAATTGTCGTCGCGCACCTCGCTCGGCTCGACACCCTGGCTCGGCGTCTCGCTCGCGCGCCAGTCGGCGATGCAAACGGGCGCCTCCAGATACGCCAAGGCAAATGGACCAAAACGGCGACGGCTCGTCGTCGGGGATGGCTCCCGCGTCGCCGCTTTCTTGCGGGCGCCACGGCCCGAGCAGATCGGCGCCGAAACCCGTCCAGCCGTGCCCCGTGAGGACGAACTTTTTCCCTCCAGTGGCCCTCCGGGATGTGCCCGAGTCACTCACTGCAGTACGCTCGAGGTCTCTTAAGGCCTAGGGATCGCACAATTTCTTGACCTCACACCGCGCATCCGCGAGGTGATCTTCAAGACGGGCGCAGTAGCCCACCTGCGCCCAGGCATCGTCTCGCAGCGTTGCGCCCCCTCCTCCCCAGCTCGCACGCTCCTCCGCCAGGTCGCGATCGATGTCCTCCTTGGACCGGAGGCGGTTGGAGTACTTCATGCACTACTCGCCCTCGATGCCGCGCCGTTGGCAGGTCGACGACACCCGCAGCCTGGCCGGTGCCTGCGTGGAGAGGGGAGAGGGCATGGAGCAGAAAGGGACGAGTTTTCATGAGAAGCTCCCTACAACGACGCAGAGCGAGCATCCAGCACATCAAGGGCTTTGCGGCGAGCGTGCCGAGTGTCGTCCGCCCGGACGAGCTCGCCGAGCCACAGCCCCCTAATCCTCCGACCTCCCCCCACCCAGGTCCTCCGCCACCACGCCCCGCACCCCCTTCGTCACGGGCTCGACCTGTTCGATCTCCCGCCCGTCGCCCACCGCGCCCAGCTCCCGGAACCGCCGCGCCGCCGGGAGCACGCGCGACTCGAGCGTGCCGACGGCGCTGTTGTAGGCATCGACCGCCTGACCGATCCGCTCGCCGAGCCGGCTCCAGTGCTCGGCGAGCTTGCCGAGGCGCTCGTAGAGCTCCTTGCCGAGCGCCGCCACCTCCGCGGCGTTCTTCGCGAGCGCCTCCTGCCGCCAGCCGTAGGCGACGGCCTTCAAGAGCGCGATCAGCGTCGTCGGGCTCGCGAGGATGACCCGGTTCTGGGCGGCGTAGTCGATGAGGGTCGGATCCTCGGTGAGCGCGGCCGAGAAGAACGCCTCGCCCGGAACGAAGAGCACGACGAACTCCGGCGTGGGGTCGAACTGCGCGCAGTAGGCGCGGCCGGAGAGCGCGTCGACGTGCGCGCGCACCTGGCGTGCGTGCTGGGCGAGCAAACGCCGGCGCATCTCCTCGTCCGGCGCCTCGACCGCAGCGAGATACGCATCGAGCGGCACCTTCACGTCGATCACCACCTGCCCGCCGCCGGGGAGGTGCACGATCATGTCGGGACGGAGCCGGCCGCTGTCGGTCGTCTGCGTCACCTGCTCGTCGAAGTCGCAGTGCTCGAGCATGCCGGCCAGCTCGACGACCCGCCGGAGCTGCGTCTCGCCCCAGCGGCCGCGGGTCTGAGGCTGGCGCAGCGCCTGGACGAGGCTTGCGGTCTCGCGGTGGAGCTGGGGGAGGTGGACCTTCAGCAGATCCTCGACGGACTGCGCGAGCGCGCGGTAGGCGCCGACACGGCTCTTCTCGAGCTCGTCGAGCTTGCCGTCGAACCGCTCGAGCCGCTCGCGGATCGGCTGCGCGAGGCTCGCGATCGCCTTTTCGCGCGCCTCGAGATCGGCCTTCGCGCCCTCCTGGAAGCGCCCGAGCTTCTCCTGGGCGAGCTGGACGAGCGACTCGCTCGCCGCCCGGAGCGCGTCGGCGGAGAGCGCCTTGAAGGCGTCGGCGAGCTTCGCGCGCGCGTCCTCGAGCAGCGCGAGCTTCTCCGCGCCGAGCCGCTCCGCGGCCGCGAGCCGTTCTGCGGCCAGCGCCTCCGTCTCCCGGATCCGGTCCGCCGACCAGAGCCACACGACGAACGCGCCGAGCCCGAAGCCCAAGCCGGCGGCGATCACCTCCGTCATCGCGCCCGACGATGCCTCACCGCATTGTCATCCGAGGTCACAGAACGTTTCGGTCCGCCGCGGGCGAGGCCGGCGGCGCGCCGGTGCTCGCGCGCGATGCGCTCCCGCAGCCAGCCGGGCTCGAGGACCTCGCACGCCGCCCCGAGCCCCAGGATGAAGCGCTCGACCTCCCGCGTGCCGTCCACGGTAAGCTCGAGCTCCGCCCGCCCGCCGGGCAGGCGCCGCGTCTTCTGGCTCGCGTGCCAGCGCCGCTCGGTGACCCAGCCGGCGGCGTCGCGCTCGAGGCGCAGCCGCACCCGCACCGCGTGCTCGCCCCGCCAGAGGCGGAACGCGCGCCGGAGATACCCCTCGGCGCTGAAGTCCGCCGGGACCGCGAAGCGCTGCTCGGTGAGCGTCACCTGCCGGAAGCGGTGCACCGCGAAGGTGCGCATCGCCGCGCGCAGGTGGCACCAGGCGAAGACGTAGAGCGCCTCGAGCTGGGGATCGTAGTAGAGGCAGTACGGGTCGATGCGGCGGTGGGTCATCTCGCCGCGGCTCTCGACCCAGTACGCCGCGCGCACCGCGGTCCGGGTCTCGCAGGCGCGGCAGAGGCGCTCGAGCACCGCCTCGTGCGCCGTGTAGTCGATGGCGAGCGCCGAGCGCGTCGCGAGGAGCTGTCGGTAGCGGGGAAACAGCTCGCCCTGTCCCGGCGGCCGGGTGCCGTCCGGGCCGGCCAGGCGCACGAAGAGCGCCTGGAAGTCGCGCGCGAGCGGCGTGCCGCGGAGGGGGGCCATGAGCTGCGCGGCCACGTGCAGGGCGAGCAGCTCGCCGGCGCGGAGCGGAAAGGGGAGGCGGCGCTGCCACCCGTCGACGAGCTTCCAGCGGGCGCCCTCGCTGCGGGCGAGCGGGAAGCCCGCCTGCTCGAGCGCGTGCAGGTCGCGGTAGACCGTGCGGAGGCGAAGCCCGTAACGCCGGGCAAGGACCGCGGCGGGCACGCCGTGGCGCGCCGCCGCGAGGTCCATCACCAGCGAATAGAAGCGTGCGACTTGCTCCCCGCGAGGCACCGCGCGTCTGCGCTACCACAGCCGCTGGTGCATGAGCAAGAAGGCAAGACTGGCCCTCTGCTACGCCGCGGGGAGTCTCGGCGGGCGCTCCGGGCGCCCGGGATCAGTAGCGGCGTCCGCCGCCGTTCCGGGGCCGTCCGCCGGCCCCGCCCTCGCGCGGCCGCGCCTCGCTCACGTTGATCTGGCGACCGGCGAGGTCCCGGCCGTTCAGCGCCGCGATCGCCTTGTCGGCCTCGCCCGCCGAGGCCATCTCGACGAAGCCGAAGCCGCGCGAGCGACCCGTGTCGCGGTCCGTGACGACCGTCGCCGATTCGCACGTCCCGTGTTCCGAGAAGAGCGTTTCGAGGTCCGCACTGGTGGTGTCGAACGAGAGGTTTCCGACGAAGAGCTTCTTGCCCATGGCATTCTCCTGCCCCGCTGCGGGGCGCCTGTGATTTTGTCGCGGTTGCCTGAGCGTGATGCCGAGATCGTCGGAAAGGCGACGGAGCGGATCGCACACAAACAAGCGGACAGGACCCTTATCCGCTCATGTCGTGCGCGATGCAAGCCCTACGCGAACGCCGGTCGCGGAGCCACCGGCAGCGCGAGCCGCACGAGCCGCCGCACGACGGTGGCGAACTGCCCCCAGAGCGTGCCGGTGTTGTACGGGAGGCCGTAGCGGGCGCAGAGCGCGCGCACGCGCGGAGCGATCTCGGGGTAGCGGTGCGCGGGCAAGTCCGGAAAGAGGTGGTGCTCGATCTGGTGGCTCAGGTGCCCCGAGAGGACGTGAAGCACCGCTCCGCCCTCGATGTTGCAGGAGCCGAGGATCTGCCGGACGTACCAGTCGCCCCGCGTCTCGCCGCGCGTCTCCTCGACCGTGTACGTCCGCGCGCCGTCGGGAAAATGCCCGCAGAAGATCACGACGTAGGCCCAGACGTTGCGCACGAGGTTCGCGGCCAGATTGCCGACGAGCACGCGCGGCGCGTTGCCGAGCGCGAGCGCGGGGAAAAGGACGTAGTCCTTGAAGACCTGGCGGGCCGCCTTGCGGAGGAAAGGCGTGAGGCGCGCCCCGACCTCGGCGCTGCTGCGGCGGCCGCGCAGCCACTCGTCCAGCTCGAGGTCGTGGAGGCCGACGCCCCACTCAAAGAGGAGCGCGAGGAGCACGCTCGCCGCCGGCTGGAAGAGATGGTGCGGCCGCCAGGGCTGCGCGTCGCTCACGCGCAGGAAGCCGTAGCCGACGTCGCGATCCCGCCCGAGGATGTTCGTGTGCGTGTGGTGCACGACGTTGTGCGAGTGGCGCCACTGTTCGCCGTCGCAGACGTTGTCCCACTCGTAGGTCTGCGAGCAGAGCGCCGGGTCGTTCATCCAGTCGTACTGCCCGTGCATGACGTTGTGGCCGATCTCCATGTTCTCGAGGATCTTCGCGGTCGCGAGCGCCGTGACGCCGACCCCCCAGGTGAGGGGATCCACGCCGAGCATGAGGAGCGTGCGGCCGGCGAGGGCGCTCAGCCTGGCCACGCGGATCATCCGGCGAATGTGCGTGGCGTCCGGGGCGCCGAGATCGGCGGCGATCTCCGCGCGCAGGCGATCGAGCTCGGCCGCGATCGCCTGGGCGGCGGAGCGGGGGAGCGGAAGAGCGGTGCTGGTCATGCGTCTCCTTTCGGGATGCGGCGTCAGAGCGCCAGGGTGAGATCCGAGCGGGCGGCGCAGATGCAGAGCTGGATCATGGTGTTCGGCGCGGACGAGACGGCGCCGGTCATGAGGTTCTCGACCGTGCCGCTCACCTTCCGGCAGAGACACGTGTGGCAGATCCCCATCCGGCACCCGTGCCGTGGACGGAGGCCGCTGCGCTCGGCTTCCACGAGGAGCGGGCGATCCGCGGCCGCCGCGAACACGGCGCCCGACCGCACGCAGGTGACGGTGGCGGCCGCGAGCGCGGCCGGGCCCCCCGTCGGTACGGGTCCGGCGAACGACTCCCAGCAAAGCCGCCCCTCGGCGCCGGCCTCGCGCCACATGCCCCGCACCATGTCCATGAACGCCGCGGGTCCGCAGAGAAAGGTCGTGCGCGCGGCCCAGTCCGGCACGAGACGGGCGAGGCGTTCGCGGTCGAGCCGCCCCGTTTCGGCCGTGAAGACCAGCGCGAGCCGGAGGGCGGGCCACTTGCGCGTGAGCGAGGCAAGCTCGTCGTGGAAGATCGCGTCCTGCGGGCTGCGGCAGGAGTGAACGAGGATGACGTCGGTCGAACAGCGTCGGGCGTGGAGGTCGCGGAGGATGGACATGACCGGCGTGATTCCGCTGCCCGCCGAGAGCAGGAGCAGGCGGCTCGGCGCGGGGGTGGGCACGATGAACCGGCCCGAGGCGCGACTGAGCCCGAGGACGTGCCCGGGCCGGACGGCATCGTGGAGAAAGTTCGACACGCGCCCGCCGGGCTGCCGCTTGACCGTCACGGCGATCGTCGGCTCGCCGGGGCAGGAGGAGAGGCTGTAGGCTCGCTCGTGGCGGACGCCGTCGATCTCGATCGCCATGCAGACGTGCTGCCCGGCGACGAAGCCTTCCCAGCGCCGGTTGGGCCGGAGCACGAAGGTGCGCGCGTCGGGCGTCTCGTCGACGACCCAGAGGACTCGGGCCCGCCGCGCACGGACCGACCAGAGGGGGTTCGCGAGCGCAAGCAGGTCATCGAGCGCATCGGCGTCGTTCAGCGGCCGCAGCCACGGGCTTGCGAGCGCCCGACGCCCCGCGGCCACCGATCGGCGCCAGACGTCCATTAAGGTGAACACCTGTACACTCAGTGTCGGGCGGCGTCAATGCCGGTCGTCCGCCCGCAGGCACGCTGGAAACGGCCGCGCCGGGAAGCTATCCATGTGGACGGATGTTCACGATCCTCGCAAGGCTGCGGTCGAGACTGTCGTGAAGCAGGCGAGCCGCGTGCCGCTGCGGCCCGTGCCGGCGAGCCGGACGGAGCGCAAGCGGCGCACCCGCCAGGCGCTTCTGGACGCCGCGCTCGCGCTGATGGGCGAGGGCCGGAGCTTCGCGAGCCTCGGGCTGCGCGAGATCGCGCGCCGCGCCGGGATCGTGCCGACCGCGTTTTACCGCCACTTCCGCGACCTCGAGGAGCTCGGGCTGTCGCTGGTCGACGAAGCCGGCATGACGCTGCGGCGACTGCTTCGCGAGGCGCGCCGCGGCGGCGTGCCGAACACGGACATGCTCCGGCGCTCGGTGCGCATCTACACGCGCTACGTCGAGGAGCACCCGCGCGAGTTCCGCTTCATCGTGAGCGAGCGCGGCGGCGGGCCCGCGTCGATCCGCAGCGCGATCCGCCACGAGGTGCGCCACTTCGTCCACGAGATGGCGCAGGATCTGCGCCGGCTGCACGTGATGCCGACGCTCTCGACTCCGACGCTCGAGATGATCTGCGGCCTCGTGGTGGGCACGATGCTCAACGCGGCGGTCGACATCCTCGACCTGCCCGCGGGCGACGCCCGGGTCGAGCGCGAGGTGATCGAGAACTTCGTCCGCCAGCTGCGGGTGATCTTCCTCGGTGCCGCCGCGTGGCGGGAGCCGGGGCGCTAAAGCGCTCCGTTTGACAGGGACGATCACCGGGCCTACGGTGGACTCAGTCCTGTCTCGGTTGCACCCGGCGCAATCCTGCCTCGGGCCTTCCAACCCGAGACCGCCTCGCGCCCGAACGGCCTCCGCGCGGCTGGCGCTTGCTCAGGCCGCTCTCAAGAGGTTGCGATGCCGTTCGCTCGTGCTCCGCTTCGCGCCCCCGCATCCCCTCGTGCGCGCGTGGCCGTCTTTGCGGTCGGTCGCCGCGCGTACGTCGCCGGCGCCGAATCGGCTCGTGTCACGCTGACGGACCGCGCCGAGAAGCCGCTCGGCAGCCTCGGCGACGGCACCGAGGTCACGATCCTCGCCTGGCTCCCTGGCTGGGCCGGTGCCACGCGCTACTGCGTCCGCGCGACGGGCTCGGGCCTCGAGGGCTGGCTGCCGGTCGGTGCCCTCCGGGGCACCCCGCCAAAGGCAAGTGGAGCCGAGGGGAGTCGAACCCCCGACCTCTAGAGTGCGATTCTAGCGCTCTCCCAGCTGAGCTACGGCCCCACGAGGCGGGACGGACCCGGGCGGAGAGGCGCGTATAGCGCGGGCTCGACGGGGCGTCAACGTCGATCGTCGCCCTACGGGCGCGAGCGCAGCCGCGGCGGGCGGATCTCGATCCGCACGGGCGGCGCCGGCGGCGGCCCGGGAGGCTCGGGCGCGTCGAACCCGCTGCCGCCGTGCCGCCACCCGCTGCCGCGGTGGGGCGGCAGCGAGAGGAGGCGGCGGGTCCGCTCGGCCGCACGCTCGGCGGTGAGCAGATCCGTTGCGCGCGGTGCTTCGCGCAGCGAGACGCTGGCGGCGGCAGAGCCCGCGAGCCCCACGGCAATGGCGATCAGGAGCGCACGCATGCCAGGGAAGAGAGCAGGGGGCGTGCCAGGTCGTGACGATGCCGGCCCGCATTCCCCGTGCCTTGCGGGACCGGAGGCGCAGCGCTAGGGAAACCGCATGGCGCTCACCGAGAGCCGCGATCTGCCCCTCGGCACGCCGTGCCCCGACTTCCGCCTGCCCTCGGTCGACGGGAAGGTCTTTGCGCGCGACGACTTCCGCGACCGCCCGGTGCTGGTCGTCATGTTCATCTGCAACCACTGCCCGTATGTGCAGGCCGTCGAGGACCGCATCATCCAGCTCGCGCGCGAGTACGGCCCGCGCGGCGTGCAGTTCGTCGGCATCTGCTCCAACGACCCGACCGACTACCCCGACGACCGCCCCGAGCGCCTCCTCGAGCGCTGGCGGCGCAAGGGCTACGGCTTCCCCTACCTGATCGACGCCTCGCAGGACGTGGCGCGTGCCTTCGGCGCCGTGTGCACCCCCGACATCTACGTCTTCGACCGCGACCGCCGGCTCGCCTATCACGGCCGCATCGACGACAACTGGCAGGATCCGACGCGCGTCACCCGCCGCGAGCTGGCCGCGGCGCTCGACGCGCTGCTGGCTGGCCGCCGTCCCGCCGCGGAGCAGATCCACTCGATCGGCTGCTCGATCAAGTGGCGGAAGGCGTCGTAGCTACTGGTGGCGCAGCCGCCGCTCCGCGGCTTCCTGGAGCGACTTGCAGTCGATGCAGAGGGTCGTCACCGGGCGGGCCTTGAGGCGCTCGATGCCGATGTTGCCGCCGCACTCCTCGCATTTCCCGTACGACCCGTCCTCGATCCGCCCCATCGCCTCGTCGATCTTCGAGAGGAGCTTGCGCTCGCGATCGCGGATGCGCAGCTCCAAGTTGCGCTCGCCCTCGTGCGAGGCGCGGTCGGTGGGATCGGGGAACTGCTCCCGCTCCCCCATCCCGCCGACGGTGCGCAGCGCCTCCGCGAGCAGCTCCTGCCGCCGCTCGTGGAGGAGCTTGCGGAACATGGAAAGGTCCCGCTGCCTCATGCGACCCTCGACAAACCGGCTCGCTTATCATCCGCCGGGCGGCGGCGCAACGCGTGGCGGGCGGCGCTCAGAGACCGAGGGCGACGTCTCGCAGCCGCTCGGCCGCGGCCGCGGGGCTCGGCAGGTGGTCGAGCACACCGAGGCAGGGCAAGCCGGTGAGGGCCGAGATCGTCTCGGCGTTGGTCGCGGCCGAGGGATCGCGCTCGGGGGTGGGCTGGGAGAGGACGAAGCCGCGGACCGCAAGGCCCGCGTCGCGCGCCACGCGCGCGGTGAGCGCGCAGTGGTTCACGGTGCCGAGGCGGTTGGCGGCGACGACGACGAGCGGCAGCGCGAGCGTGCGGGCGAGGTCGAGGTACGTCGTCGTGTCGGCGAGCGGGACGAGGAGGCCCCCGGCCCCCTCGACCAGGAGGACGTCGGCGGCCTCGGCGCGGCGGGCGAGGAGCGCGACCACGCGCGCCAGGTCGATCGTCGTGCCCTCCAGGCGCGCCGCCACCGCCGGCGCGAGCGGCGCGCGCAGCCGGTACGGGCAGATCTCCTCGAGCGGCGCGGGATCGCCCGCGGCCTCCCGGAGCCGCCGTGCGTCCTGGGGCTCCTCGTCGACGCCGGTTTCCGCGGGCTTGCACACGGCGACGCGGCGCCCCGCGCGCCGGAGCGCGATCGCCAGCGCGCAGGCGACGAAGGTCTTGCCGACGCCCGTGTCGGTGCCGGTCACCAGCAGCGCGCTCATGCGCCCGTCACCTCGGCGATGGCCTCCCGCGCGACGTCGACCAGGCGGTCGAGGTCGTCGTCGGCGATCGCGAGTGGCGGCATGAGCACGATCACGTCGCCGAGCGGACGGATCACCACGCCGCGGGCACGAGCGGCGCGGACGACCCGCTGGCCCATGCGCGCCGCGGGGGGGTAGGGCGCGCGGGTGCGGCGGTCGGCGACGAGCTCGATGCCGACCATGATCCCCTGCTGGCGCACCTCGCCCACGTGCGGCAGCGGGGCGACGTCGGCCGCAAGGCGCGCGGCGAGGCGCGCGATCTTGGGCGCGAGGCGCTCGAGCGTGCGCTCCGCGCGGAACACCTCGAGGCTCGCGAGTGCCACCGCGCAGGCGAGCGGGTTGCCGGTGTAGGTGTGGCCGTAGAAGAGCGCGCGAAACTCCTCGTACGGGCCGAGAAACGCCGCGAACACCTCCTCGGTCGCGAGCGTGGCGGCAAGCGGCAGATAGCCCCCCGTGATGCCCTTGGCGAGGCAGAGGAGGTCGGGCGTCACCTGGGCGTGCTCGCAGGCGAACATGCGTCCGGTCTTGCCGAAGCCGGTGGCCACCTCGTCGGCGATGAAGAGCGCGCCGTGGCGACGGGCGAGGGCCGCGAGCGCGCGCAGGTACTCGGGCGGATGCACCCAGATGCCGGCGGCTCCCTGCACGAGCGGCTCGACGACGACGGCGGCGAGCGTGGGCCCGTGGGCGGCAAGCGTGCGCTCGGCCGCCTCGAGCGCCGCCGCGAGCGCCGCCTCGGGGTCGAGCCCCTGCTGCCAGCGGAAGACGTGCGGCGGCGGGAGCCGCACGGCCGGGACGATCGCCGCGGCGAGGTGACGGTGGAACGTCTCCGAGTAGCCGACCCCGACGGCGCCGAGCGTATCGCCATGGTAAGCCTCGACCAGCGAGGCGAAGCGGGTACGGGCGCGCTCGCCGCGGAGCTGCTGGTACTGGAGCGCGATGCGCAGCGCGACCTCGACTGCGGTCGCCCCCGAGTCCGAGTAGAAGACGCGGGTGAGCCCCGGCGGCGCGATGCCGACCAGCGCGTGGGCCAGCTCGATCGCGGGCACGTTCGTGAGCCCGAGCAGCGTCGAGTGTGCGACGCGGTCCGCCTGCGCGCGCAGCGCCGCGTCGAGGCGCGGGTGCCGATGGCCGTGGACGTTGCACCACAGCGAGGCCACCCCGTCGAGGTAGCGACGCCCCTCGACGTCGATCAGCGTCGTGCCCTCGGCGGCGGCGACGACGAGCGGCGGCTCCGCGAGCCACTCGGCCATCTGCGTGAACGGATGCCAGAGGTGGCGGTGGTCCCAGGCGGCGAGCGTGGCGGCGTCGGTCACCGGAGGACTCCCGTGGCGCGCCCCGCCGCGGCGAAGGCGGCGAGCGCCCGATCGAGCTGCGCAGGCGTGTGCGTCGCCATCGGCGTCACGCGCAGCCGCGCCGTGCCCGGCGGCACGGTGGGCGGACGGATTGCCTGCACGAGCACGCCCCGCTCGAGCAGCGCCGCGGCGAGCGCGAGCGCCCGGCCGTTGTCGCCGACCATGACCGGCAGGATGTGCGTGTCGCCGCCCACGGCGAAGCCGAGACGGCGCAGGCCCTCGCGGAGGTGCGCGGCGTTGCGGAGGAGGGCATGGCGGCGCGCGGGCTCGGCTGCGACCACGTCGAGCGCCGCGCCGGCGGCGGCCGCCGCCGCGGGCGCGATGCCCGTTGTGTAGACGAAGCTCCGCGCGCGGTTGACGAGCGCGTCGATCAGCGCCCGTGACCCGGCGACGTAGCCGCCGGCGCCGCCGAGCGCCTTGCTGAGCGTGCCGACGTGCACGGCGATGCGGCCGGCGAGCCCGCAGGCCTCGGCGAGCCCCGCGCCGCGGGGGCCGAGGACCCCGGTGGCATGGGCCTCGTCTAGCATGAGCCAGCTATGATATTGCTCCGCGACCGCGACCAGCTCCGGGAGCGGGGCTCGGTCGCCGTCCATGGAAAAGACGGAATCGGTGACCACGAGGCGCCGCCCGCCGGGCGGCGCCGCGGCCAGCATCCGCGCGAGCGCCTCCACGTCCCCATGGGGATAGACGTGGACGGTTGCGCGCGAGAGCCGGCACCCGTCGATGATGCTGGCGTGGTTGAGGGCATCGCTGAAGACGTGGTCGCCGCGGCCGACGAGAGCGCCGATCGCTCCCACGTTCGCCTGGTAGCCCGAGGGGAAGAGCAGCGCCGCCTCGGTGCCGTGGAAGGCGGCGAGCTTCGCTTCCACCGCGGCGTGCAGCTCGAAGTGGCCGCAGATGAGGCGCGACGCTCCCGCCCCGCAGCCCCAGCGGACGATGGCCGCGGCCGCCGCGGCGCAGAGCGCGGGGTGCGTGGCGAGCCCCAGGTAGTTGTTGGAGGAGAGCAGGAGAAGCGGACGGCCGCGGAAGACGACCTCGGCGTCGCTCGCGCTCCCGAGGGGGCGAAGCCCACGGCGCAGCTCGCGCCGCTCGAGGTCGGCGAGCTCGGCTTCGAGCACGGCGTCGAGCGCCTGCACGCCCGGGACATGCCGGCCGCGCCTCGTCTTGTCAACTCGCGTGGCATCCTTGGTTGACAAACGACGCCGCACGGCGTTCGTCTGCCAGCAGTGCGGGCACGCGGCGCCGCGCTGGCTCGGCCAGTGCCCCGCCTGCCAGGCCTGGAACACGCTCGTCGAGGAGGTGGTGGCGGGGCCGGCGTCGCGGGGTGGTGGACCTGGTGCGGCGGGTGGCGCGCCGCGCCCGCTCGCCCAGGTGGCCGCGGCCGTGGCGGCGCGCCGCGCGACGGGCATCGCCGAGCTCGACCGGGTGCTCGGCGGCGGGCTCGTCGCGGGCGCGGTCGTGCTGCTCGGCGGCGACCCGGGCATCGGCAAGTCGACGCTGGCGCTGCAGGCCTGCGCGGCGCTCGGCGCGCGCGAGCAGCCGGTCCTCTACGTCGCGGGCGAGGAGTCGGCGGAGCAGGTGGCGCTGCGGGCGGCGCGGCTCGGGCTCGATGCGGCGGGGGTGCTGGTCGTGGCCGAGACGGCGGTCGAGGCGATCGCCGAGCACGTGGAGCGCGTGCGCCCGGCGGCCCTCGTCGTCGACTCGATCCAGACCATGCACACCCAGGCGCTCGGGTCCGCGCCCGGCAGCGTGGGGCAGGTGCGCGAGTCGGCGGCACTGCTCGCGGCGCGTGCGAAGGCAAGCGGCGTCGCCTGCTTCTTGATCGGCCACGTCACCAAGGAAGGCGCGCTCGCGGGCCCGCGCGTCCTCGAGCACCTGGTGGACACCGTGCTCTACTTCGAGGGCGATCCGGGGCACCCGCTGCGCGTGCTGCGGGCGGTGAAGAACCGCTTCGGGTCGACCAACGAGGTGGGCGTCTTCGAGATGGGCGAGACGGGGCTCGTCGAGGTGCCCAATCCGTCGGCCGCCTTCCTCGCCGAGCGGCCCGCCGGCGCGCCCGGCTCCGCCGTGCTCGCCACCCTCGAGGGGAGCCGCCCCGTGCTCGTCGAGATCCAGGCGCTGGTCTCCCGCTCGGCGCTCGCGGTGCCGCGACGCACGGCGATCGGCCTCGATCCCGGGCGGGTGGCGCTCCTGCTCGCGGTGCTCGAGAAGCGCGCCGGGCTCCGGCTCTACGACCAGGACGTCTTTCTCAACGTGGCGGGCGGGCTCCGCGTGGCCGAGCCCGCCGCCGACCTAGCCGTGGTCGCGGCCGTGGCCTCGAGCGTGCGCGGCCGCGCGCTCGCGGCGGACCTCGTCCTCTGGGGCGAGGTCGGCCTCACCGGCGAGGTGCGCTCGGTCGGCCGCGCCGAGGCGCGGCTGCGCGAGGCGGGGCGCCAGGGCTTCGCGCGCTGCGTGCTCCCGGCGGCGAGCGCGCGGGGGCTGCGGGCCCCGGCCGGGGTGACGGCGGTGCCGGTCGGGACACTCGGCGCGCTGTTCGAGGCGCTCGCGCTCGCATGACCGTCCTCGCGCTCTTCTGGCTCAACCTGGGCCTGCTCGTCCTCTTCGTGGTGATCCTCCAGCGCCCGGGGCTGCTCGGCTTCGCGCGCGGCGGCAAGTGGTACCTCACGTGGCTCTCGATCGGCGTGATCACGCTGATGGACGAGCTCACCTCGGTCTTCTACGCCCCCGCCGAGGCGCACCGCTTCATCGGCACGACCGCGATCTTCTTCATCGCCTTCACCTCGCTCCTCATGCGCGTGCTCTCGAGCCGCATGGTCGAGATCGCGCAGATCCTCGAGCAGAACGACATCCGCGGCGGCGGCGTGTACTCGTTTTCCTACCTCGTGCTCGGCCCGGTGGCATCCTTCGTCGCCGTGGCCTCGATCATGGTCGACTACATCCTCACCGCGTGCATCTCGACGGTGAGCGCGGTGATCAACGGCACGGCGTTCGTGCCGCTCGGGCCGGAGCTCGAGCGCGGCGTGATCCTCGGGGTGATCTGGGCGGTCGCGGGGCTCAACATCCTCGGCATCCGCGAGAACGCCCGCGTCACCTTCGGCATCTTCGTCGCGGCGTGCTTCGTGTTCGTGAACCTGATCGCCCTCGGCTTCCTCCACCTCGACCCCCGCCAGCCCGCCGTCATGTGGCAGAGCGTCACCGACGTGTACGCGGCGCTCCACCACCACGGCTTCGCCCACGGCGTCTCGGTGGTGACCGTCGGGGTCGCGAGCTGCGTGCTCGCCTACTCCGGCATCGAGTCGGTGATCCAGACCGCCGGGCTCGTGGACTCCTGGCGGGCGATCTCCAAGGCGTACTGGTTCCTCGCGCTCACCGTGGGCATCGTCACGCCGCTGGTCACCGCCCTCGCCCTCTCCGCGCCGATCGACTTTAGGGCCCACGAGGGCGATCTCATCACGCACTACGCGACGCTCGTCGGCAACGTGCCCTTCGGGGTGCTCGTCGGCCTCTTCGGCAGCGTGATCCTCGTCATGGCCGTCAACACGGCCTACGTGGCCTCGAGCGAGCTCCTCGAGCGGGTCGCGCACCGCTACCGCTTCGACTGGCTGGTCGCGACCAACCGCCGCGCCTCGCTCTACCGCATCCACATCTTGAACGGCCTCCTCTACACGGCGATCATCCTCCTCACGCGCGGCTCGCAGGCGGTCCTCGCGGAGATGTACGCGGTCGGCCTGCTGGCGAGCTTCTGCATCAACGTGGGCTGTCTCCTGATCTACCGCTTCTTCATGGGCACCAAGGAGATCAAGAGCTATTACACGTCACGTGCCGGCACCCTCGCCCTCGAGTTCATCCTGCTCGCGTGCTTCGTGTACCTCGCCCTCCACAAGCCGTACGGCACGGCGCTCTGGGCCGGGGTGGTCACGGTGCTCCTCGCCGTCGGCATCCCGTTCTCGCGCCGCTACGGCCCGGAGGTGAAGGAGGTGCGGCGGAGCGACTATCCGATGGAGATGCTGCTCTGCCTCGGCGAGGCCGACGGCCCGCTGCACGTCTACTTCCGTCGGCCCGGCGAGGGGGACGTGACGCAGCCGTGCAGCGGCACGGTCTTCGTCACGTTCTTCAACCCCCGCCAGGGGATTCCCCCGCGCCTCGGCGAGAATCACTTCCGCTTTCCGATCCAGGGCGGCAGCGTCTACCGCAGCATCACGGCGCTCCTGGCGCTCCTCGAGGAGGAGCTCGACGGTCGCGACGTCACCGTGCACTTCGGCTGGCCCACGTCGTCGTGGCTCGACCGCATGGCGACGGGGGTCTTTGTCGCGAACCTGATGCGGCTGCCGCTGCGCCACCCGAAGCTCCGCTTCGCGATCGAGGCCCAGCCGGCCCCCTCGCCCGCCCCGCCGGCCGCCGCGACCTCCCAGGCCGCCGGGGCGGGTTAGCCGCGTGTCCCTCGTCGCCGACGCGCTCGCCGCGCTCGAGGTCGACCGGCTCCTGCTCGGCATCCCCGACCGGAGCTTTCCCGGCGACCCGGAGACGGATACCGGCGCGGGGGCGCCGGATTCGACGGCGGGACGGCGGTTCCTCGCCTGGGTGCGCGCGCTCGGGTTCACCGGCATCCAGCTCGCGCCGCAGGGCGAGACCTCCGATACGAACCCCTCGCCCTACGACGGGACGATCTTTGCGCGCGGGCCGCTCGCGCTCGCGGTCGAGCGGCTCTCGGGCCTCGTCGCCCCGCGGACGATCGCGCGGCTCGTCCGCAGGCGCCCGCCCGGCGCGCCGGAGCGCGTCGCCTACCGCTACGCGCTCGCCGCGCATCGCGCGGTGCTTGGCGAAGCCTACGCGACGTTCGCCCGGCGGCGGCCGCCCGCGCTCGCCGCCCGCCTCGCGGCGTTTCGCGCGCGGGCGCGCGCCTGGCTCGATCCCGCCGCCGAGGAGGCCGACGTCTTCGCTCAGCTCGTGCTCCACGAGCAGCATGCGGCCATGCGCGCCTACGCGCACGACCTCGGCCTCGAGGTCTGGGGCGACCTCCAGGTGGGCCTCTCCGCGCGCGACGCCGCGCGCTGGCGGCATCTCCTCCTGCCCGGCTATCGCCTGGGCGCGCCGCCGAGCCGCACGAATCCCGAGGGCCAGCCCTGGGGCTATCCGGTGCTCGATCCCGGACAGGCCGACGCCGTCCTCGCCTTCGCCCGCTGCCGGTTCGAGAAGATGTTCGACGAGTACGACGGCCTCCGCATCGATCATCCCCACGGGCTCGTCTGCCCCTGGGTCTATCGCGACGATACCGGCGACGACGCCGCGGCGGTCCGGGCGGGGACGCGCCTCCACGAGTCCCCCGACCTGCCCGAGCTTGCGCGCTACGCCATCGCGCGGCGCGACCAGCTCAATCCCGACCCGCGCACGCCGCGCTACGCCGACGACTGGGTCGTGGCGCTCGAGCCCGCGCAGGTGACGCACTACGCCTGGCTCGTGGATGCGCTGCTCGACGCCGCACGCCGCCACGGTCGCGATGGGCGCGCGCTTGCCTGCGAGGTCCTCTCGACGTGTCCCTATCCGCTCGCGCGCGTGCTCGCCCGCCACGGGCTCGGGCGCTTTCGGGTGACGCAGAAGGCCCGGCTCGACGATCCGCACGATCCGTACCGCGCAGACCTCGCCCGCCCCGAGGACTGGGTCATGGTGGGGACGCACGACACGCCGCCCCTCTGGACGGTGGTCGACCGGTGGCGCCGCGAGGGCGCGCTCGCCGCGCGCGCGGCGTACCTCGCCGAGCGGCTCGCGCCGCCCGGGGCGGACCGGGCGGCCTTCGCGGCCCGGCTCGCCGCGGCGCCGGGGCTGCTCGTCCACGCCGAGCTCGCCGCGCTCTTTGCGAGCCCCGCGCGGCAGGTCGCGGTGTTCTTTACCGACGCCTTCGGGCTCGAGGAGCCCTACAACCGCCCGGGCACGATCGACGAACGCAACTGGACGCTGCGGCTTCCCTGGGACTACCAGGCACGCCATCGCGCCCGGTTGCGCACGGACGAGGCGCTCAATCTCCCGCTGGCGCTCGCGCTGGCGCTCGCGCCGACGGCGCGGGACGGCGACCGGGCGGCGCTCCGCCAGCGCCTCGAGACGGCGGCGGCCGCGTGGCGATGCGGGGAGGTGCCGGCCTGATCGGCGGGGTTTGTGCCCCGTGGGCGTCCTGCTAGCATGAGACGCCGGCGGCGCGTGCGGTTCGAGCGCAATTTCGACTACTCCCGATGAGCGACGCCGATCCCCTCTGGTACCGGGACGCCATCGTCTACGAGCTGCGCGTCGGGGCGTTCCAGGACAGCGACGGCGACGGCATCGGCGACTTTCGCGGGCTCACGCAGCGGCTCGACTACCTCAAAGACCTGGGCGTGACCGCGCTCTGGCTCCTGCCCTTCTACCCCTCGCCGATGCGCGACGACGGCTACGACATCGCCGATTACGAGGGGGTCCACCCCGACTACGGCACGCTCGACGACTTTCGCACGTTCCTCCGCGAGGCGCACGCCCGCGGGCTCAAGGTGATCACGGAGCTGGTCCTCAATCACACCTCCGATCAGCACCCGTGGTTCCAGCGCGCCCGGCGCGCGCCCGCGGGGAGCCGCTGGCGCGATTTCTACGTGTGGAGCGACACGCCCGAGCGCTACAAGGGGGCCCGCATCATCTTCAAGGACTTCGAGCGGTCGAACTGGACCTGGGACCCGGTGGCGAAGGCGTACTACTGGCACCGCTTCTTCAGCCACCAGCCCGATCTCAACTTCGACCATCCGCCGGTGCGGCGCGCCATGCTGCGGGTCCTCGACTTCTGGCTCGGCCTCGGCGTCGACGGGCTGCGGCTCGACGCCGTGCCCTACCTCGTCGAGCGCGAGGGGACGAGCTGCGAGAACCTTCCCGAGACGCACCAGGTGCTGAAGGAGATCCGGCGGCACGTCGACCGGACCTACGCGCACCGCATGCTCCTCGCCGAGGCGAACCAGTGGCCCGAGGACGCCGTCGCGTATTTCGGCAACGGCGACGAGTGCCACATGGCGTTCCACTTCCCGCTGATGCCGCGCCTCTTCATGGGGCTCTACATGGAGGACCGCTTCCCGATCATCGACATCCTGGCGCAGACGCCGCCGATCCCCGACACCTGCCAGTGGGCGCTCTTCCTCCGCAACCACGACGAGCTCACGCTCGAGATGGTGACCGACGAGGAGCGCGACTACATGTACCGGGTCTACGCGCACGATGCCCGCGCGCGCCTGAACCTGGGCATCCGCCGCCGGCTCGCCCCGCTGCTCGGCAACGACCGCCGGCGCATGGAGCTCATGAACGCGCTCCTCTTCTCGCTGCCGGGCACGCCGGTCCTCTACTACGGCGATGAGATCGGCATGGGCGACAACATCTATCTCGGCGACCGCAACGGCGTGCGCACGCCCATGCAGTGGAGCGCGGATCGCAACGCGGGCTTCTCGCGGGCCAACCCGCAGCGCCTCCACCTGCCGGTGGTGATCGACCCCGAGTACCACTACGAGAGCATCAACGTCGAGGCGCAGCTCAACAACCCGCACTCCTTCCTCCTCTGGATGCGGCGGCTCATTGCGCTGCGCAAGCGCTACCGTGCCTTCGGCCGCGGCTCGATCGAGTTCCTGGCACCGAGCAACTCGCGGGTGCTCGCCTTCATCCGCCACTACGAGCGCGAGCACGTGCTCGTGGTCGCGAACCTCTCCCGCTTCGTCCAGTACGTCGAGCTCGATCTCGCCGCGTACGCGGGCGTCGTGCCGCTCGAGGTCTTCGGCCAGAATCCGTTTCCGCGCATCGGCACGCTGCCGTACCTGCTGACGCTCGGGCCGCACGCCTTCTACTGGTTCGAGCTGCCGCGCGAGCGCCCGGAGGTCCGCGCCGCGCCTGCGGCCGACGAGCCCCCGCTCGTGCGCCTCGAGGGGGAGGCGACCGCGCTCGCCCGGCGGCTCGCCGGCAGCCCGCTCGAAGCGGCGCTGGCGACGGTCCTGCCGCGGACGCGGTGGTTCGGCGACAAGGCGGCGGGCATTCGCAGCGTCCAGGTGCTCGACGCGGTCGCGCTCCCGGGCGAGGATCCGGGGCGGCTGCTCGCGGTGGTGAGCGTGCAGACGAAGCAGGGGTACGCGGCGAGCTACGTGCTGCCGCTGCGCTTCGTCTTCGGCGACGAGGCCGTCACGCTGCGCCGCGACCACGCGCGCGCCGTGCTCGCCGACGTCGAGCTCGCGGGCAGCGACGGGCCGCGGCGCGGCATCTGCCTCGACGGTCTGGTCGACCCGGGCTTCGCGGCCGCCCTCCTCGAGACGATGGCGCGCCGCCGGCGGCTTGCGGGTCGCGCCGGGGCGTTCGTCGCGACGCCGGCCCCCGCGCTCCGCAGCCTGCGCGGCCCGCAGGGCGAACCGCTCGCGGCGTCGCCGCTCGACGCCGAGCAGAGCAACTCCTCGGTGCGCTTCGGCGATCGGCTCCTCTTGAAGCTCTTCCGCCGACTGCCCGAGGGCACGAATCCCGAGATCGAGATCGCCCGCTTTCTCACCCAGCGCGCACGCTTCGCGCACGTCCCGCCGCTCGCCGGGACGCTCGAATACCAGGCGGAGAAGCGCGAGCCGGTGAGCGTGGCGGTGCTCCAAGGCTTCGTCCCGAACGAGGGCGACGCCTGGGGCTACACGCTCGGGCAGCTCGCCCAGTACGTCGAGCGCGTGCGCGTCCGTCCGGAGCGCGCCGACGCCGTCCCCGTCCCGACCGAGCCGCCGCTCGCGCTCGTCGAAAAGGACCCGCCGGCGCTCGTGGTGGAGCTCTTGGGCGGCTTCCTCGAGACCGCGCGCCTCCTCGGCGTGCGCGTCGCCGACCTGCATCGGGCGCTGGCCTCCGACCGCGACGACCCGAGCTTCGCCCCCGAGCCGGTGACCCCGTTCTACCAGCGCAGCCTCTACCAGTCGGAGCGCAACCTGGTGGCGCGCGCGTTCCGCCGGCTGCGCGGTGCGCTCTCGACCCTGCCGGCGGAGATAGCGGCCGAGGCCGCGCGGCTCGTCCGACTCGAGTCGACGGTGCTCGAAGCGCTGCGGCAGATCGTGCGCACACCGCTTTCGGGCTGTCGCATCCGGATCCACGGCGATCTCCACCTCGGGCAGGTGCTGCGGGCGGGCAGCGACTTCGTCGTGATCGACTTCGAGGGCGAGCCCATGGCGTCGCTCGGCGAGCGCCGGCTCAAGCGGCTGCCGCTGCGCGACGTCGCCGGGATGCTGCGCTCGTTCGACTACGCCGCGCACACGGCGATGCGCGATGCGCTCGGGCGCGGCATTGCCCGCCCGGACGACCTCCCGACGCTCGCCCGCTGGACCGCCTTCTGGCGCGCCTGGGTGAGCTCGGCCTTTCTGCGCGCGTACCTCCATCAGATGGACGGGACCGATCTCCTCCAGCGCACGCGCGCGGAGCTGGCGCTCGTGCTCCGGGTGATGCTGCTCGAGAAGAACGTCTACGAGCTCGACTACGAGCTCAACATGCGGCCGGACTGGGCGATCATTCCGATCCGGGGCATGCTTGCCGCCCTCGCGGCGAAGGACGGATGACGCGCCTCCCCATCGGCTACGCGCCCGCGCCGGGCCCGCACCGCGGGGTGCGGGCGGCGACCCGGGCGAGGAAATCCACGGCGAGCCGGCCCACCTCCGCGCGCTCGACGTCGAGCGTGATCACGTGCCAGCTCCGCTCGAGCACGTGCACCTCGACCCAGGCCGAGCCGAGCCGCCGCCCGAGGCGCGCGGCCTCGGCGACGGCGACCGTGTGGTCGTGGCGGCCGTGGAGCACGAGCGCAGGTTGCACGACGCGCCGAAGCTCGCGGCGCACGACGCGCTGGAGCCGCACGAGCTCGACGGCCGCGGCGAGCGGCACGGCCTCGTAGGTGAAGCTCGCGGCGCGCGCGGCCGGGTCGGCGATGTCGCGCCGCGCGGTCTTCGGCAGGAGCGCGTAGCGACGGGCGAGGGAGGGGACGCGCGCGAGCAGCGGGAGGAGCCGGAGCCGCCAGTCGCGCACCGCGAGCGCCGTGCCGAGGAGCACGAGCGCGGTGACGCCCTCGGGTCGCGTCGCGGCGAGGTGCAGGGCGAGGAGCGCGCCCATCGACATCCCGGCGACCGCGACGCAGGGGACCTCGCGCGCGAGCGCGGCGGCGCCGTCGGCGACCGCCGCCGCCCAGTCGGGCCAGCGCGTGCGCGCGAGGTCGTCGACGCTGGTCCCGTGGCCGGGCAGCCGCACGGCGCGCACCGGGAAGCCCGCGGCCGCGAGCGCCTCGCCGAGCGGGCGCATCTCGTCGGGCGCGCCGGTGAAGCCGTGGACGAGCAGGCACCCGAGCGGTCGGGTGCCGGGGAGCGCAAAACCGCCGACGCGAACCTCAGCCCTGTCCGAGGGCGTCGGCGCGCACATCGAGCGCGCCCTCCTGCTGCGCTCGCCGCTTGAGGAAGTCGAGGTAGGCTGTGGTGATCTCGGTGCGCTTTTGCTGCAGGAGGCGATCGGCGAGCTGCTCCTTCGCCGCCGCAAAGCCCGTCATGTCCGCCGGGAGCCGCTCGGCGAGCGCGGCCACGACCGCATCGCCGCCGACGACGTAGACCTTGGGCGCGAGCGGCGCCTCGGGCGTGAGCGCAAAGGCGTCGGCGCGCAGCTCGGGGGCCACGCCGAGCTTGGGGATCGCCGCCGTGCGCCGGTCGAAGGGGCCCGTCTCGATCACCTCGAGCCTGGCTGCGGCGGCGGCCTTGACGAGGCCGTCGGTCGCGGCCTGCGCGCGCAGCGCCTCGGCGCGGTCGCGGGCGAGCTGCTCGCCGCGCGCGCGGCGGAAGTCGGCGAGCACGCGATCGCGGAGGTCCTCGAGGGGCGGCACGTGCGCCGGCTCGCGGGCAAACGGGCTCAGCAGGTAGACGGCGTCCTCGGTCTCGATGAGGTCGCTCACCTCGCCGTCGCCGAGCGCGAAGGCCGCGTCGGCGAAGGCCTTGAGGCGCCCGACGCCCGGGATCGGGTCGGTCGCGGCAAACGGCGGCGTCTCGACGACGGGCCGCCCGCCGGCGGCCTCGGCGAGGCTCTTGCCGTGGACGACCGCCGCGCGGTCGGCCTCGGCGCGCGCCCGCGCCAGCTCGAGCGCCCGCTGGTTGCGCAGGACCTGCACGATCTCCTCGCGCACGGCGGCAAGCGGCTTGGGGCCGCCCGGGAGGTGCTCCTCGACCTTGACGATCTCGAAGCCCCCGGGCGTCTCGATCACGTCGCTCACCTTCCCCGGCTCGAGCGCGAAGGCGGCGTCCTCGACCGCGGCGGGGAGCCGCCCGCGCGCAACGAGGCCCAGCTCGCCGCCCTTGGCTGCGGAGGCCGCGTCGTCGGAGGCCTGCTTCGCGACCGCCGCGAAGTCCGCGCCCGCCCGGATGCGCGCGAGCAGGTCCTCGGCCTTCTTCCGCGCCGCGGCCCGGCGCGCCTCGTCGGCGTCCGCCGGCAGGCTCACCACGATGTGCCGGAGCCGGACCTGCTCGGGGTCGCTGAAGCGGTCGTCCTTGTGGTCGTCGTAGTAGGCCTGAATCGCCTCGTCGCTCACCGTCGCCTCCGGCAGGAAGTCGACCTCGCGGTAGGCGACGTAGCGCACCCGCACGCGCTCGGGGACGCGGTAGCGATCGGCGTGATCGGCGAGATATTTCCGCAGCTCCTCGTCGGTCGGCGTGACGTCCTTCCCGAGGTCGGCCGCAGCGATCTTGACGACCCGCAGGCTCACGCGGTCGTGGTCGAGGCGGTACTGGGCCTCGACCTCGGCCGGACTCACCTGCACCCCGTCGGTCACGAGCGCCTGCAGGCGCTGGAAGAGGAGGCTGCGGCGAAGCTGCTCCTCGAACTCGCCGCGATCGCGCTGGGCCTGGAGGAGGCGTTCGAGGAGGTCGCGGTCGAAGCGGCCGTCGCGCTGGAACTCGGGCATGTGCGTGACGGCGCTCACCAGCTCGCCGTCGGTGACCGCGAGCCCGAGCCGCGCGGCCTCGTGCTCGAGCAGCGCCTCGTCGAGGAGCTGATCGAGGGCCTGGCCGCGGAGGTTCAGGCCCGGGATCTGGACGTTGCCCTTGAACAGCTCCTCGTAGCGGCGCTGGAGCGCGGCGGTCGCCCGGTCGAGGTCGCGCTGGCTGATCGGCTCGCCGTAGACCTTGGCGACGACGTCCATCCGCTGCCCCATGCCGACGGCGCCCACGCCCCAGATGATGAACGCGAGGGCGAGCACGCCGTAGAGGATCTTGACCCCGGTCGAGGTCGAATACTTGCGGAAGGTGTTGAGCATCGCGCCGCCCGGGGGCCGAGGCTACCCAAGGCCCCGGGGGCTTTCAACGCACGCCGCTCGGGGGTGCTTTCGTTGCTGCGCGCTCGCGTTTCTGCTAGCTCGGGGCCTACCCGAAAAATGGTTTTGAACTCCATCCTCGGGCTGTTCTCGAACGATCTCGCGATCGACCTGGGAACGGCCAATACCCTCATCTACGTGAAGGGCGAGGGGGTCGTCTGCAACGAACCCTCGGTGGTCGCCGTCCAGAAGGACGCGCGCGGTGGCCGCCGCGTCCTCCAGGTGGGCGCGGAGGCCAAGCGCATGGTGGGCCGGACGCCCGGTAACATCGTGGCGATCCGGCCGCTCAAGGACGGGGTCATCGCCGACTTCGAGATCACCGAGGCGATGCTCCGCTACTTCATCCAGAAGATCCACAACCGCAAGCGTCTCGTGCGGCCGCGGATCATCATCTGCGTGCCTTTCGGGATCACCGAGGTCGAGAAGCGCGCCGTGCGCGAGTCGGCGGAATCCGCCGGGGCGCGCGAGGTCTACCTGATCGAGGAGCCCATGGCCGCCGCCATCGGGGCCGGGCTGCCGATCACCGAGCCCACCGGGAACATGGTCGTGGACATCGGCGGGGGAACCACCGAGGTGGCGGTCATCTCGCTCGCGGGGATCGTGTTCTCGAAGTCCGTGCGGGTGGGCGGCGACAAGATGGACGAGGCCATCGGGCAGTACATCAAGCGCAAGTACAACCTCCTGGTCGGCGAGCGCACCGCCGAGCTGATCAAGATCACGATCGGCTCGGCCTATCCCGGCAACGAGACCCAGACGATGGAGATCAAGGGCCGGGATCTCATCGCGGGCGTGCCGAAGACGGTCGAGATCAACGACGAGGAGATCCGCGACTCGCTGCTCGAGCCGATCAACCAGATCGTGGAGGCGGTGCGCATCGGGCTCGAGCGCACGCCGCCCGAGCTGGCCTCCGACATCGTCGACAAGGGCATCGTGCTTGCGGGGGGCGGCGCGCTCCTGCGCAACCTCGACACGCTGCTGCGCGAGGAGACCGGACTGCCGGTGACCGTCGCGGACGATCCGCTCACGGCCGTCGTCATGGGGGCGGGCAAGGTGCTGGATGAGCTCTCGCTCCTCAAGGACGTCGCCATTCAGTAGCGCGCCCCCCGGCGGGGCGTGATGCTCGAGTTCCTGCGCCGCAACCTGGTCCTGCTCGCCTCGGGGCTCTTCCTCGTCCTCGCCGCGGCGCTCGTCATCCGCACGGGCGGGGAGACCGCGCGGGCCGACCGCCTCGGCCAGGCGTTCCTCGAGGTGCTCTCCCTGCCGCAGCGGCCGGTGGCGGCGCTCGACCGCGGCATCCGGCGCGCCGAACGCAGCGTCGTCGAGCTCTTCCGCGCCCGGCAGGAGGCGGCGGCGCTGCGCGCGCGCGTGCAGGCGCTCGAGCAGGACACGGTGCGCCTCGGCGAGCTCGCCCAGGAGAACGCGCGCCTTCACGCGCTGCTCGACCTGCGCCAAACGCTGCGCGGCGACCTCGTCGCCGCGCACGTGATCGGCCGCGATGCCGGTACGCTGTCGCGGACGCTCGTCATCGACCGCGGCGAGCGCGACGGCGTCACCAAGGGCGCGGCGGTCCTCGCCCCCTCGGGCATCGTGGGCCACGTCTTCCTCGCGGCGCGCGACGCGGCCCGCGTGCTCCTCATCACCGATCACAACAGCGGCGTCGACGCGGTCGTGCAGCGCACGCGCGCCCGCGGGATCGTCGAGGGGCAGGTCGACGGCGGCTGCGTGCTCAAGTTCGTCAAGCGCACCGAGGACGTGCAGGTGGGCGATCTGGTCGTCACCTCGGGCGTCGACGGCATCTTCCCGAAGGGGCTGCCCGTTGGGCGGGTGACCGCGGTCGACAAGCGGGGCCAGGGGCTCTTCCAGGCCGTCGAGGTGACCCCGGCGGTCGATCCGGGGGCGCTCGAGGAGGTGCTCGTGACGCGCGGCCCGGTCGAGGTGGCTTTGCCCCCGCCCCCGTCGTGATGCGCAGCACCCTCACGATCGCCGCGGCGGCCCTGCTCGCCGCGCTCCTGCAGACGACGGTGCTGGCGGCGGTCCCGGGCCTGCCGGTGGTTCCGGACCTGCTCCTCGTGCTCGCCGTGTACCTGGGGCTGCACCACCACGGGCTCGGCGGCGTGACGGGGGCGTTTCTCCTCGGCTACCTGCTCGACACGGTCTCCGGCACCGTGCTCGGGCTCAACGCCTTCGCGATGACCGCGGCGTACGCGGCGGTCCACCTCGTGGCGCGCACGGTGTGGACGGAGGGCTGGCCGTCGACGGCGCTCGTCGTCTTCGTCGCCGCCGGCGTCCAGCAGCTCGCGCTGGCGGTCGCCGCGGCCCTCGTGGAGGACCCGACGCCGGTGTGGCAGCATGTCTGGCGGTATGGCGTCTGGGAGGCCGTCGTCGCCGCCGCTGTGGCGCCAGCGGTCTTCGCGTTCCTCGCCTGGGAACGGCGGCTCGTGGGGGCCGCGGCGTGATGCCGGGCTGCGCGACGTCGAGGCGAGCATCGAGGTGGCGGCGCGGGACGTGCCGGCCGACCTGCTCGGGCGCGTGGGAGCGGCGGCGGTCGTGGTGGTGCTGCTCTTTGCGCTCATCGGCGTGCGCCTCTGGTACCTGCAGGTCGTCCAGGGAGCCGAGATGCGCGCGCTCGCGGAGAGCAACCGCATCCGGCTCGTGCGCGTTCCTGCCGCCCGCGGCGTCGTCACCGATCGCTTTGGGCGGATCCTGATCGACAACCGCCCCGCGTTCGACGCCGTCTTCGTGCCCGAGGATGCCCGCGGGCACACGGGGACGCTGCGCAACCTCGCCGCCTACCTGGGAGAGCCCGAGACGGCGGTGCGCCAGGCGCTGCACGCGCCCTCGCGCCGGCCGCCGTACGAGGGCATCGTGGTGCGCCGCGACCTCGACTGGGCGGGGGTGGTCGCGCTCGAGACGCATCAGCTCGACCTCCCGGGAGTGACGCTGCAGGTCGGCCCCAAGCGCTACTATCCCTACGGGCCGCTCGCGGCGCACCTCCTCGGCTACGTGGGGGAAGCGAGCGAGCGCGACCTGAGCGAGGGGCAGGCCGGGCTCCATCCCGGCGACATCGTCGGCAAGGCGAGCCTCGAGCGCGCGTGGGACGCGGAGCTCCGCGGCATGAGCGGCGGCGAGCAGGTCGAGGTGGACGCGCTCGGCCGGCGGGTCCGCGTGCTCAAGGAAGAGCCCGACACGCCCGGCGACAACCTGACGCTCACGCTCGACTCTGACCTCCAGGAGGTCGCCGAGCGGGCGCTCGGCGAGGCCGCGGGCGCGGTGGTGGCCCTCGACCCGCGCAACGGCGAGGTGCTCGTCCTCGCCTCTCACCCCGCCTACGACCCGAACCTCTTTGCGCGCGGCATCCAGCGCGCCGAATGGCGGGAGCTCGTCCAGGACCGCCTCCACCCGCTCGCCAACCGCGCGGTCCAGGGGCAGTACCCGCCGGGCTCGACGTTCAAGATCGCGGTTGCGACGGCGGCGCTCGACTCGGGGCTCGTAAGCCCGTCGTGGAGCGTCTTTTGCGGCGGCGGGCTCCAGTTCGGCGGGCACTACTTCCACTGCTGGCGCAAGGGCGGGCACGGCACGATCCGGCTCCACGACGCCATCGTGCAGTCGTGCGACGTCTACTTCTACCAGGTCGGCCAGCGCCTGGGCGTCGATCTGATCGCCGACTACGCCCGCCGCCTCGGGCTCGGGCTGCCCACCGGCATCCGCCTCGAGCACGAGAGGACGGGAACCATTCCGGACACCGCGTGGAAGCGCAAGCGCTTCGGCCAGCCCTGGTTTGCGGGCGAGACCCTGTCGGTGGCGATCGGCCAGGGCTACGTCACCGCCACGCCGCTCCAGATGGCGCAGCTCGCCGCGATGGTGGCCAACGGCGGCGTGCGCTACCGGCCGCACTACGTGCGGCGGGTCGAGGCGCCCGACGGCACCGTCAAGCGGGAGATCGAGCCCGAGATCCTCGGCGACGCGCACCTCAAGCCCGGCGTGCTCGAACAGATCCGCTCGGCGATGCGCGACGTGGTGATGACCGACCGCGGCACGGCGCGCAAGGCGCGCGTCGCGGGCGTCGAGGTGGCAGGGAAGACCGGCACCGCGCAGGCCGTCGGCGGCGATGCGGCCGCGAAGCGCGATCCGCGCCGCCGCAAGGATCACGCCTGGTTCATCGCCTTCGCGCCCGTCGAGCACCCCGAGATCGCCATCGCCGTCTTGGTCGAGCACGCGGGCGAGCACGGCGGCACGGTCGCCGCGCCGATCGCCCAGCAGGTGCTCGAGCGCTACTTCACCCGGGGCAGCGCGCCGCCGCCTTCCCCGGCGCAGGAGGCCCGTGCCGATCGATAGGCGGCTTTTGCGGCACTTCGAGTGGACGCTGCCGCTGCTCGTGCTCGTCGTGAGCGTGGCGGGCGTCGCCACCGTCTACAGCGCGACGTACGTGCCCGGCAGCACGGGGCTCTCGGGCTTCACGTGGCGGCAGCTCGCCTCGCTCGCCCTCGGACTCGGCGGGATGGTGGCCGTGCTCGCCTTCGACTATCGCCGGCTCGACCGGGCCGCGATGCTCCTCTACGCGCTCGCGCTCGGGCTCGTGCTCCTCGTCCCGGTCCTCGGGCGCGTGGGCGGCGGCTCACGGCGCTGGATCCGCATCGGGCCGCTCTCCCTGCAGCCGGCGGAGCTGATGAAGCTCGCGCTCGTCGTCTTCCTCGCGCGCCACTTCGCCCGCCTGCGCGACGTCCGCCCGGGGCTGCGGGAGGCCGTGGTGCCGCTCGTCGCCACCGCGGTGCCGGCCGTGGCGATCCTCGTGCAGCCCGATCTCGGCTCCGCTGCCGTGCTCGGGCTCCTCCTCCTCACGATGCTCGTGCTGGGCGGGCTGCGGCTGCGGGTGCTGGGCGCGCTCGCCGTGCCGGTGGCCGTCCTCGCGCCGTTCCTCTGGCGTCACCTCAAGCCCTACCAGCAGCGGCGGATCGCGACCTTCCTCAACCCCGACACCGACCCGCTCGGCGCCGGCTACCACATCATCCAGTCGAAGATCGCGGTGGGCTCCGGGATGCTCTGGGGGAAGGGGTTCCTCCAGGGCACGCAGAACCACCTCAACTTCCTCCCGGAGCACCACACGGACTTCATCTTCTCGGTGTTCGCCGAGGAGTGGGGATTCGTCGGCTGCGTCGTGCTGATGGGGCTCTATCTGCTGCTCGTGCTGCGCGGGCTCGCGATCGCGCAGCGGGCGCGCGATCGCTTCGGGATTCTGCTCTGCCTCGGGCTCATGGCGGTGATCTTCTGGCAGGTCGTGATCAACGTGGGGATGGTCACGGGCCTGCTGCCGGTCGTCGGCATCCCGCTGCCGTTCTTCAGCTACGGCGGCTCCTCGATGCTCTGCCTGCTGATCGGCGTCGGGCTCGTGATGAACGTCGCGATGCGGCGCTACACGATGCGCCGCTGAGCGGGCGCGCGCCTCAGCCGGCGAGGACGCGGTCGACGGCCTTGACGAGCTGCGCCTTCGGCACCGCGCCGACGATCTGCTCCTTCACCTCGCCGTTGCGGAAGATGATGAGGTTCGGGATGCCCCGCACCCCGTAGCGCACCGGTGTGCGCGGGTTGTCGTCGACGTTCATCTTGACGACCTTGAGCCGCCCGGCGTACTCGCGCGCCAGCTCCTCGACGACGGGCGCGATCGCCCGGCAGGGGGCACACCACGGCGCCCAGAAGTCGATCAGGACGGGCGTGGGGCTTTGCAGCACCTCGCGCTCGAAGGAGTCGTCGGAGACCGCGAGCAGATCCGCCATGCCGCGCACGATAGCAAAGGGGTCCGACCGACGGAAGCGCCGCTCAGCGCCGTTTGACCGGGCGCTCAGTGAAGCGCACGACCTGCGCGCGGCCGTCGACCACGTCGATGCGCTGCTCGCGGGGCTCGTGATCGGGGAGGTGGATCGTCAGGCGGTGCGACCCGCGCGCGACGACGAGCCAGCGCCCGTCGAGCCCCTCGGCCACGAGCCACGGGCGTCCGTCGAGGTCGATGCGCGCCCCGTCGGGCACGCCGCGGAGCTGGACGAGGCCATAGCTCGGGAGCGCATCCGCCGCCAGCACCGCGGTTGCCGGCGCGAGCACGATGGCCGCGACCAGCGCGCGGGCGAGCGCCCTCATGGCGGCGGGCTCTGCTCGGGCTTCTCGACGCCGCCCGAGGCCCCGTAGGTTACCGTGCGAGCGAACACCTCGATCGGCGCGACGATCAGGTAGTAGAACCCGTAGCGGACGACGAGCCCCGCGGCGTAAAACGGCGCATAGACCGCCCGCATGACAGGCGAGAGCGGCGGAGGGTTGGGATCGACAGCCGGCGGCGGCGCATAGACCCGGTGGGGCGGTGGTGGCGGCGGCGGGGGATAGGGTGGATAGGGTTGCGCCGTCTGCCCGAGCGCGGGTGCGCTCGCGGCGAGGACGAGCGCGAGCGAGAGGACGGCGCAGCTCCGTCGTGGTCTCATTGCAGGTGCGTCGGAACCCAGACCTGGACCTTGTGTCCGCTCCCGTCGTCACGCAGCTCCCAGTGACCCGGGACCCAGCCAGGGGGCGGCGTGGGATAATCGTAGTAGTACCCGTAGGGCACGTACGGGTAGTAGGCGTAGTAGTAGGGGTAGTACGGCCACGGATACGGATACGCGCCGATGAAGACCCCGGCGCGCCAGTGCGCGGCGGCCGGCGTGACGGCGGCGAGCACCGCCGCCGCGGCCAGCATGGCGATCGCAGCCCCGAGACGTCGCCGTCGCATCGCCTCTCCCAACACGGGAGCCGCATCGACGTTACACCGCAGGGATCAGGGAAGGACCGCGAGCAGCCCGCGCACGGCATCGCGGGTGGCCTGGGCGAGCAGCAGCAGGACCCTCTGCGTGCCGAGGTCGAGGCGACCGCTCGCCGCGTTCCACCGCCGCTCGAAGGCATTCACGTTGGCGAGCACCGCCCGCAGCGCCGTCCGTGCCCGCCGCGGCCGGGCGGTTTCCGCCCGCGCGGCCCGTGCCCGGGCGCGGGCCAAGATGCCGTGCAGCCGGCTGCCGAGCCGCCCGAGCCCGGCCTGGGCGACGGTGGCATCGAGCGCATCGAGGTTGCACTCGACAGCGGGGAAGGTGGGTGCCGCCCCGCAGTCCCCGGGCAGCGTCGTCGTGGTGGTCCCCGGGCCGCCGCCGATGCCGGGCGGAGGCGCCGGTGTCGGCGGAGCGCTCAGGTCGAAGAGGTAGAGCCTCGGCGTTGCACCGCTCGCCGCGGGCTCGCCGACCAGCAGCGCGTTCCCCGCGAGGAAGAGCGAGGCGCCGAAGTGGGCGTTCGCCTGCGGAGTCGGCGACTGAAAGGTCTGGGTCAGCCCCTTGGTGGCGTCGAGCGCGTAGACCTGGCCGGCCGCATCGAGATTGCCCACCGGAGCGGCGGGCACGCCCGCGAAGTAGCTCGTGGCCGTTGCGGCGATTACCTGGCCGAAGCCGAGGCCGGCGCGCGGGATCGGGGCCGTGAAGGTGCGCGCGAGCGCACCGCTCACCGGGTCGAACGCGTAGATGACCCCGCCCCCGCTTTGCCCGGCGCCGCTTTCCCCCGGAGCGCCGATGAGCGGCGTGCTCCCGAGCAGCGCGATGGCCGAGCCGAAGGCGCCTGCGGGCGTCGGGTTCGGGGAGCTGAGCGGCGGGTGGAGGAGCGCGCCCGTGGTGGCGTCGAGGAGGTACGCGGCCCCCGCTCCGGTCTGCCCACCGACGCTCGTTCCCGGTGCCCCCACGATGAGCGTGTTGCCGCCGAGCGCGAACGCCGCACCGAAGAGCGCGCCTGCGGTCGGGGTCGGGGCCGCAAAGCTGCGCAGGAAAGCTCCGCTGCCGAAGTCGAGGGCATAGATCGCGCCCGCGCCCGAGGCGGTCGGCGGAAGCGTCTCAGCCGCTCCCACGTAGAGCGTGTTGTTGCCGTCGAACAGGAGCGGCAGGCCGAAATGCAGCCCGGTCTGCGGGCCGGGAGGCTGGAAGATGCGCTTGAGTGCGAAGGTCGTCCCGTCGAAGCGGTAGACCTCGCCGGCCCCCGCCGTGCCGCTCGCCGCGTCGCCTGGGGCGCTTACGAGGAAGTCTCCGCCCGCGACCAGGACCGCCGCCCCGAACATGCCGTCGGTCGTGGGATTCGGCGACTGGAGCGTGCGGACGAGATGGCCGGCTGCGTCGAGGATGTAGGCGACCCCGGCGCGGCTCTCGCCGCCCACGGTCGCAAGCGGCGCACCGGCGAGCACCCCGCCGCTCCCGGTCAGGACCGCCGACTGCGCTCCCTCGGCGAAGCCGTCGCCCCCGCCCGGGTTGGGGTCGACGAAAATCGTGGGCGGGGCCGCTTCCGCCCGGGCGACGACGCCAAGCAGCACCCCGGCCACGATCCACGCCCGCATGCGCACCTCCACCCCCCCGGACGCCACGCTAGCAGATGGGCGCCCTTGCGGCGAACATGCCCGGGCCCGGGCGCGTCAGCGCGACGTCGGGGAAGCGTCCTTGGCCACCGGCGGCGTGGACGGTGTCGGCTGCTCGAGCCGCTCCGTAGGAACGCAGCGCGCGAGCTCGAGCGCGAGGAGGTGTCCCAGGGCGGGGTTCGGGGGCTTTCCGGCCTCGTGGTCGGCGCGCTGCCGACGCAGGATGGCGGCCACGTCGAGGTCCTGCGCGCGGGCGTTGTCGTGGATGGCCGTGCGTGCTGCCTCGCAGTCCGCGAGCGTCGCGTGCCTGGACACGTGCACCCAGCTCGTCTCGGGCGCGTCGAGGTCGGCCTTCGTCATGCCCGCCTCTTCCCGCAGCGGCGGGCTGAGCAGGATCCAGCCGCCGAAAACCACCGCAGCACGGGTGCGCGGGCACCGTCGCATCCGACCCCTCCCCTTCGGATTGGGCCGGAGGTTTATCGCTTGCTGGCCCGTGGTGTCAACAGGCCAGCAGCAGAGCACGACAGCTAGGGCGCGAGCTAGAGCCTGCACACCGAGTGCCGCCCCGGCGACCGGGGCGCATGCGCGGCGTGCCAAGACCTGCTAACAGAACCCCATGGCAGCGCGGGTGCTCCGGCGGGCCGCAGAGGCGCCGAGCAAGGCGGCGCTGCGCGCGCTCCTCGCGCAGGAGGCGCCGCGCCTCGGGCTCACCACCGCGGCGATCGAGGAGATCGTCCGGCAGTCGCAGATCACCTACTGGCGCGCCGGCCAGCAGATCTTCTCCCAGGGGGAATCGCACGACCTCGCGAACTTCCTCGTCGCCGGCGCGGTCCGTGTGGTCTGCGAGGGGTTTCACCGCGCGCCCGTCGTCGTCCAGATCGTGCGCCCGGCGCATTTCTTCGGGCTCGGCTCGCTCTTCGAGCGGCCAGGCCCGCGCCTCTTCGGTGCCATCGCCCACGTCGACGCCGTCGTCGCGGTGATGAGCCAGGAGGCGCTCTCCGGTGTGATGGCGGCGCTGCCGCCGGGCCGTGCGCTCCAGGTGATGGCGTACAGCTGGCGGGTGCTCTCGCGGCTGCTCTACGAGAAGTGCCTGCACCTCACGATGCCGCTGCGCGATCGCCTCGTGCACGAGCTCGGGGTTCTCGCCCACGACTTCGGCATCCCGCGCGAGCGCGGGGTCCTCATCGACCTGCCCCTCACGCAGGCGGACCTAGCCGCCCTCGTCGTGGCCTCGCGGACCAACGTGAGCCGCTGTGTGGCGGCGCTGCGGCGCGCGGGGCTCGTCGAGCTGGTCGGGCGGCGCCTCTTCCTCACGTCCCGCTTCCCCCCGGTCCACCTCGATGGCGCTGTGCCGTTCGGCACACGGAATCGTCCCTGACGGCGACGTTCGGCAAGCCCGCGCCTTTCGCCTCTCGGCGCGGGCGACTACGACGGCGCTCATGGACGAGCTTACCGAGCGGCTGCGAACACTCGTGGCCCAGAAGCTGAACGTCGATCGGGACCGCATCCGTGCGGAGACCGATCTCGTGGCGGACCTCGGCGCGGACTCGCTCGCGATCGTCGAGATCCTGATGGCGCTCGAGGAGGAGCTCGGCGTGACCGTGGCGGACGACGAGGCGGAGCGGGTGCGCACGTTCGCCGACGCCGTCCGGCTGGTCGCCGCCAAACGGGCCGAGGAGGGCGCCGTGGCGCAGTAGGCGGGGGGGCATGGCGGGCTGCGCCATCCGCGGCACCGGGCTCGCGCTGCCCGACCGCGTCGTCGGCAACGGCGAGCTCGCGCGCCGCGTCGGCACGGCGGACGACTGGATCCGCGCGCGCACCGGCATCGTCACGCGGCGGACGGTCGAGGGCTCCGGGCTCGCCACCTCCGACCTTGCGATCGCCGCGGCGCGGGCTGCGCTCGCGCGCGCCGGATGCGAGGCGGGCGCGGTCGATCTGCTCCTCGTGGCGACCTCGAGCGGCGACCACCTCGTGCCCGCCACCGCCTGCCTCGTCCAGGCGGGGCTCGGTGCCCGCCGCGCCGCGGCCGTCGACTTGAATGCGGCGTGCGCGGGCTTCCTCTACGGGCTCGCGCTTGCCGACGCGGCGATCGCCGCCGGCACGGCGCGCACCGTCCTCCTCGTCGGCGCCGACGCGCTCACGCGGCACGTCGACACGACCGACCGCAACACGGCGGTGCTCTTCGGCGACGGGGCGGGCGCGGTGGTCCTGGGACCCGGGGAGGGGCTTCTCGGCGTGCATCTCGGCGCCGACGGGAGCGCGGCCGCCGACCTCTGCATCCCCGCGGGCGGCAGCCGCCGACCGGTGGACGCGGCCGCGCTCGCCGAGCGCGCGCACAAGCTCCGCATGAACGGCGCCGAGGTGTTTCGCGCCGCGGTGCACGCCATGGCCGCGGGGCTCGCCGCGGCCCTCGACGCTGCGGGGCTCGCGCCGCAGGCGCTCCGCTGGGTCGTGGCGCACCAGGCAAACGCCCGCATCCTGCGCGGGGTGGCCGAGCGCCTCGGGCTCCCCCTCGAGGCCTTCTGGACGAACATCGAGCGGCTCGGCAACACGGGCGCGGCCTCGATCCCGATCGCGCTCGCCGAGGCCGTCGACGCTGGCGCGCTGCGCCCGGGAGACCTCGTCGGGCTCACCGCGGCGGGCGCCGGCCTCACCTGGGGCGCGGCGATCCTGCGCTGGCCGGGCGCGGCATGAGCCGACGGGTCGTCGTCACCGGGCTCGGGCTCGTCACGCCGCTCGGCGTGGGGGTCGAGCGCAACTGGGAGGCGCTGCTCGCCGGCCGCTCGGGCATCCGTCGCGTGACGGCCTTCGACACCGCGGGGCTTCCCTGCAAGGTCGCGGCCGAGGTCCCGGATTTCGATCCCGCGCGCTGGGTGGAGCCGACGGAGCTGCGCCGCATGGACCGCTTCATCGCCCTCGCGCTCGCCGCCGCGGAGGAGGCGGTGGCCGCGGCCGGGCTCGCCGTCGCGCCGGCCGACCCCGAGCGGTTCGGCGTCGCCATCGGCGTGGGGCTCGGCGGACTCCCCGGCATCGAGGCGAACCATCGCGCCTTTCTCGCCGGCGGCCCGCGCAAGGTCTCGCCGTTTTTCATCCCTGCCGTCATCGCGAACCTCGCGCCGGGGCGGCTCGCGCTGCGCTTTGGCGCGCGCGGGCCCAACCTGGCGACGGCGACGGCGTGCGCCTCGGGCGCGCATGCGGTGGGGGAGGCGGCCGAGATGATCCTCGCCGGGCGCGCGGAGGTGATGCTCGCGGGCGGTGCGGAAGCGACGGTGACGCCGCTTGCGATGGCGGGCTTCGGGGTCATGCGCGCGCTCAGCACGTGGGACGGGCCGCCCGAGGAGGCGTCGCGGCCGTTCGACCGGCGGCGGTCGGGCTTCGTGATCGGCGAGGGGGCGGGCGTGCTCGTCCTCGAGGAGGAGGCGCATGCGCGCCGGCGCGGCGTGCCGATCCTCGCTGACCTTCTGGGCTACGGCGCGAGCGCCGATGCCTTCCACATCACGCAGCCGCCGGCCGACGGCGACGGAGCGCGACGGGCGATGGCGCAGGCGCTCGCACGCGCGGGCGTCCGCCCGCAGGCCGTCGGACACGTGAATGCCCACGGCACCGGCACGCGCCAGGGCGACGTCGCCGAGGCACGCGCGCTCCGTGCCGTCTTCGGCGGCCACACCCCGCGCGTTGCCGTGAGCGCCACCAAGTCGATGACCGGGCATCTCCTCGGCGCCGCCGGCGCGGTCGAGGCGATCTACACCGTGCTCGCGCTCCGCTACCAGGTCCTTCCGCCGACGCGAAACCTCGACGATCCCGATCCCGCGTGCGACCTGGCGCACGTCCGCGAGCGGCCGCTGGCGGCGGACGTCGCCGTCGCGCTCTCGAACTCCTTCGGCTTCGGCGGCGCGAACGCGGCGCTGGTCTTTGGCGCGCGCCCGGCATGACGCGACCCCGGACGTGCCTCCACTGCGTGCTCGTGCGCGCGCTCGCCGCCGAGGAGGCCGCGCTCGCGCGGGCGGGGATGACGGTGCGCGTGCGCGCGGCGCCGCCGGTCGCGCTGCCGCACGCGGCCGCAGGGGTCTATCGGGAGATCCGCAGCCTTCTCCGCGACGCGATGGCCCAGGCCGCGCCCGGCGTGCTGCGGCTCACGCTCGTCGATCTGCCCGGACGGCCCTTTGTCGAGGTGCTGGCCGCGATCGCGGCCGGGGGCCGCACGCGCATCCTCGGCCGGAGCTTTCCCCGCCACGTCGAGGGCACGCTCGCGGGCGGGTTCGTCGAAGGGGCGCCGCTGCTCGAGTGAGCGCGCGTGCGGGCGCCCTTGACGCGGGCACCGCTGCGCGGCTTCCTTGGAGAGCGATCGGCCATGAAGACACACACCGGTGCACTTCTCGCAGCCGTGGTCGTGGCGTTCGCCGGCTGTGCCACCATGGGGGGCTACCGGCCGACCGTCGACCCGTACAACGACCCGCACGCGAGCCGCATCCCGCGGGACGAGAGCGAGTGCCGCGAGCTTGCGCTGCAAGCCTCCGGCGGCACCGCGAACCGCTCCCTGCTGGGCGCCGCCGTGGGTGGGCTCCTCGGTGCCGCCGGCGGAGCCGCCATCGGCGCCGCCGAGGGATCGCCGGGCACGGGGGCGGCCGTCGGCGCCGCGGCCGGCGGCCTCGGCGGGGGCGCCTACGAGGGCCTGAGCGCCGAGGAGCGGTTCAAGGCGGCGTTCCGGAACTGCATGCGCGAGCGCGGCCACAAGGTCATCGACTGACGCGAAAAGCCGCGCCCGGCGCTCAGGATCGCTCGGCCCCGCGTGGCCTCGAACAGTGCCGAGGAGGGGAATCGAACCCCTATGCCCGTGCGGGCGGAGGATTTTGAGTCCTCTGCGTCTGCCAGTTCCGCCACCTCGGCGCGCGCAGCCGCCTGGGCTAGCACCGGGGGTCGAGAGGGGCAACTGCTTGCTCGCAGGCGGAGCGGTCGCGTAGGGTAGCCGCCCAGCCGGCGCACCGCCGTCCGGCTGCGCCGTGCACGATGGGTATCCGTAAACCGTCTCGCCTCCGCGGCCTTGCTTCGGGCCTCGTGGGCGGCCTCGCGGCCGGCATCGTCTGGTGGGCCGTCGAGCTCGGCGTCAACTGGGCGCTCGGCGGCGTGGTGCCAGCCGCCTTCGCGCGCACGCTGCTCGCCCTCGACGCCGCGGCGGGCAGCGGCGGCGGGCTGCTCGTCGCGGCGCTCCTCGGGCTCACCCCGGCGGGGGTGACCGCGCCCGCGCTCGCGCTCGGCCTTTGCATCGTCGTCTACGGGCTCCTCGGCGTGTTCGAGCCGCCGGGGATGCTCGCCGAAGCGGCGTTCGTCGTGGTGGGCACCTTGGCTGCCGTCGCCGGCACCTGGCTTGCCGGCGCCCGTCGGCGGGGCCTTGTGGTCTTCCTCCAGCTCACGTTCGTGGCGACGCTCGCCACCGTGATCGGGACGGGGAGCATCGGCGAGGTCCAGAGCACGTACTTCGCGTTCGGCCAGCCGACGGGGGCGAAGCTCGTGCTGCTGCTCGCCGCGCTGCCGCTGGCAGGCGTCCTGGTGGATCGGGGGCTCGCGCTCGCGCTCCGCGACGACCGGCTCCGTCTCGGATGCGAGGTTGCCGCAGCGGCGCTCGCCGCGATGCTCTTGGGCCACCCGATGCGCACCACGCCCCTCGACGACGGCGGCATCGTCACCGCGCCGCCGCCGCCGCCCGGCACGCCGGACGTGATCCTCGTCTCGCTGGACACGACGCGCGCCGACCACATGTCGACCTACGGCTACGAGCGCGAGACCTCGCCCAACCTGACGGCGCTCGCCGCCGACGCGCTCGACTTCACGCAGGCGCGCTCGCCTGCGCAGTGGACCATTCCCGGTCATGCCTCGATGCTGACGGGCATGTACCCGAGCCGTCACGGCGCCCACTACGCCGGGGAGACGGGCGCGGGACCGCTGATCGCGGGGCGCCGCCGCGTCTTCCCGCTCGCCGAGGACAAGACGACGCTCGCCACCATGCTCCGCGACCGCGGCTACTCCACCGCAGGCTTCGTCGCCAACTTCGCCAACCTCGACCGGGCGTTCGGCTTCGCGCAGGGCTTCGGCCACTACGAGGATGCACCGGGCCTGCTGCTGCGGCCGATGCCGCCCGCGGTGCGCTGCGTGCAGCAGTTCGTGCCGTACTTTGGCAAGCAGCCCTTCCGCAGCGCCGCGGAGATCGGCCAAGCCGCCGTCGCATGGATGGATCGGGCGCCGGCAGGCCGCCCGGTGTTCCTCTTCCTCAACTGGCTCGAGCCGCACCACTGGCTCGCCGTGCCGCCCTACGACCACTGGAGCCGCGCGATCCCCGACTGGAAGCGCTGGGCGCGCAAGGGGCTCTTCACGCATCGCATCCCCGTGCACCTCGCCCCGGCGGCCCGCGACTTCATCCGCGCCAACTACGACGGCCAGGTCGCGCGCATGGACGCGGCGCTCGGCCAGCTCATAGCCGCGCTCAAAGCCCGCGGCCGCTACGAGAACACGCTGCTCATCGTCACCGCCGACCACGGCGAGCTGCTCGGCGAGCACGAGCAGCTCGGCCACGGGGGCCGGATGATGTACGAGGGGCTCCTCCACATCCCGCTGGTGGTGAAGCTGCCGGGCGCGGACCACCCCCGCGGGGTGCGGCGCGAGCCCGTGCAGCTCGTCGACCTCGTGCCGACGGTGCTCGCCGTGCTCGGCGCTCCCATTCCGCCCGACGTCCAGGGGCAGCCGCTGCTCGGCGAGGTCACGCACCCGATCCTCGCCGAGGAGGACGTGAACCCGGAGTTCGTCGCGCACTACGGCGCCGTCTACGACCGCGCGCTGCGCGTGCTCTACGACGGACCGTACAAGCTCATTCGCAGCTCCCGCGGCGAGCGCCTGCTCTTCGATCTCGCCACCGACCCGGGCGAAGACCACGACCTCGCCGCCGCCGAGCCCGAGCGCGTCGCCGAGATGGAGCGACGGCTCCAAGCGGCGATGGCCGCGATGCCGCTGTCGCACGTGGCCGCGCGCTGACGCGGCACCGGCGGAAGGTATTCCGGTCGCCTGGGATGCGGGATTGGCGCCCCGCGACGGGCGTGCTAGCTAGGATGCGGGGGAAGAGAATGGTGCCTGCGCGCAAGGCCCAACCCGAAGCAAGCAGCGAACCGCTGGTCAACCTGAACGCTCGCGTCCCGAAGCACCTCTGGCGCCGCGTGCGGCTCCAGTGTCTCCGGGAAGGCCGGCTCCTGCGGAGCTTCATCACCGAGGCGCTGCAGGAGTATCTCCGCGCGCGAACGCGCTAGCGCCCCGCGGGCTTTCAGGGCGTGGCGGCCGGCCCGGCGCCGCGCCGATCGACGGCGAGCGCCGGCGGCACGACCGTCGGTGCGGGCCGCTGCTCGATCTTCCGAATCGCCTCCTCGGCGAGACGACGCAGGGGCTCCTCCGCGCCCGAGCGGGCGAGCGCGCGCAGCGGGGCGAGCGCCGCCGGGTCGCCGATGTCGCCGAGCGCGAAGATCGCGTTGCCGCGTGCCGGATCGTTAGCGCGCGCCACGATGTCGAGCAGCGATGCGGTGGCGCGTTTGTCGCCGATCTTGCCGAGCGCGGCCAAGATGTGCTGGCGGGTCGTGACGTCGGTGTCCCGCAGGAAGAGCTGCTGGACGAGAAACGGCGTTGCGTCCTTCGCCTTCACGTTGCCCAGCGTATCGATCGCCTTGATGCGCACCCGCTGATCGGGGTCGTTGACCGCCTGCATCAGGTACTCGACGGCGCGCGTCTCGCCCTCGAGCTCGCCCAGGTCCTTCACGCCCTCCAGCCGCTGATCGGGGTCGTCGCTGTTCACCTTGCGTGCGGCCTCGTCGAGCTTCTGGCTCGCCTGCGGCCGGTTGTAGCTGTTGCGCAGCCGCGAGGGGTTCTCCTGCGAGAGCGGCACCTGCGCGTGGGCGAGCGCCGGGAGCGCCGCGGCGGTGAGCAACGCAAGGGTGCGCGACCCCCGGCGACCCGCGCGACGCAGCGGCGTCATGGCGCGCGGAGTGTGACCCAAGGCCCCCCCGATTGCAACCGCGTTGCCGCCACTGTGCTTTCCGCGCCCTGGCGGTTTTTGGTACAAGCAGCGCCCGCGGATGGTGACGCGCAACCGACGAGCCGTGCTCGAGGGGCTCGCGCGCATCCTCGACTGCGCCGGGCTCGAGGAGCTCTTCGCCGGGCCGGACGAGGAGGCCGCGTTCCTCTACGACCTCCTCGCCGAGACTGCACGCGCCCGCCGCTCGATCTACTACTGGGAGATCTGCCGCACGGCGCGCCGCCGCGGCGTCACGCCGGAGTACGTCGTCGACCGCGCGACGGTGCTGCTCGCGGCGATGGAAGAGCGGCGGCGCACGGACCTCTACCGCATCCTCGGCGTGGCGCCGCTCGCCTCGGGCGAGATGATCCGCCAGCGCTGGCTCGAGGTCGCCAAGCGCAGCCATCCGGACGTGGGCGGTGACGGCGCGCACTTCCGTCGCGCCAAGGAAGCCTACGAGGTGCTGCGCGATCCCGTCCGCCGCGCGGACTACGAGCGCTTTTGGCTGAAGGCTCACGGACCGTTCGAGCGCATCGCGCCCGCCGAGGAGCGCGAGCACCTCGAGGCGGCTCGACGGACGTGGCCCGCCGCCCCGCCCGCGTCGGTTGCCCCTGCGGCCCCGCCGGACGGCCCGCGCGCCGTGCTGCGCGCGGCGAGGCGGCTCCTCGACGAACGCGACGCGCTCGCCCGGCGCCTCGGTGCCGGCAACGGCCAGGGCGATCTCGCGACGCTGCTCGGACGCTTGGAGCGCGCGCTCGCCGCCGTGAGCCGCGAGGAGATCGAGGCGCTGCGGACCGAGGTCGACGCCGGCATCGCCGCCTTCGAGCGTCTGCGGACGCAGCTCGCCGAGGTGGCCGGGCTCAAGCGCCGTCTCGCGGTCTCCTGAGCTAGCGAGCGGGCGCGGGGGCGGGGCGGAGCGGGGGTGGCGCGGGCGGTTCGGGGCCGCGGCCGCCGAGCGCCGATTCCCAGGCGGCCGCGTCGGCGAGGAGCCCTCGGAGGTCGAGCCCGCCGAGCGCCGCCTCGTGCGCGGCGAGCCGGGCGCACCCCTCGGCGAGGAGCTTGCGCGCGCCGCGGCGGTTGCCGTGCACGAGGTGGTGGAAGGCGACGGCAAGCTGAATGAGCCCCTGGAGGGCCTGGCGCACCGCGCCGGCGGCGGTCTTCCACTCGGCCTCGAGCACCTCGTGGACCTCGAAGAAGAGACCCGCGTTCCAGAGCGCTTGCGCCCGGGCGAGGGTCCGCTCGAGCCCCGCGGCCGGGCGCGCCGGCAGGGCGCGGTAGGCTTGGTGGGCCGCGAGCGCCCGTTTTGCGTGCGCGCGCACCGCCGGCGCGTGCGCAGCGTGGATCGCGAGGAGCGCCCCGCTCGTGGGCTCGATCACGTGGAGCGCTTCGAGCCGCGCCCGCGCCGCGGCGGGGGGCGGGCCCGGATCGACCGCGGCGAGCCAGGCGAGCGCGGCGGCGTCCTCGGCGTCGTCGAGCGCGCCGAGGGCGAGCGTCGCGAGCGCGTTGCGCAGCGGCAAGGGAAGCGGGGAGCGAGTCACGAGCGCCTCGGTCGCGTGTCCTGCGCGAGTGTGTTACCAGCGCGGGTACGGTGGCTCACGTGTACACCGCCGAGGTCCGGGTGCGCCACGACGAGCTCGACTGCTTCGGGCGCGTGCAGCCCGGGGTCTACCTGCGCTACCTCGCGCAGGCGGCCGTCGATGCGAGCACGGCGGTGGGCCTCGATGCCGCCTGGTACGCGCGGGCGGGCACGCGCTGGCTCGTCCGCCGCTCGACGTTCACGATCGCCGCGCCGGTCGGCGCCGGCGAGCGGCTCGAGGTGCGCACCTGGGTCGAGGACTTCCGGCGGGTGCGCTCGCATCGCGGTTACGAGCTGCGGGACCGCCGTGGTGCGCTCCGCCTGACGGCGCGCACCGACTGGGTCTACGTCGACGCCGCGAGCGGCCGGCCCCGCCGCATCCCCGAGGAGGCGGAGCGGGCCTTCGGTGCGCCGCCCGCCCGCGCCGCGGAGCGACCCGAATGGAGCGCGCCGCCGCCGCCGGCAACGCCCGCCTCGGCGCGTTACCGGGTGCGCTACGCGGACTTGGATTCGCTCGGCCACATGAACAACGCGGCCTACGTCGACGCGCTCGTCGAGGCGACGCTGGATGCGCTTGCGGGCCGCGGGCGGCCGCTCGCGACGCTCGTGGTCGACGGGCGGGTGCCGCTCGTCGTGGGCGGCGACATCGAGTACCGCGAGCCCGCGCGCCATGGCGACGTGCTCGACATTCGCACGTGGTTCTCGGCGGGCGCGGAGCTCGGGGCACACCAGGAGATCGTGCGCGCGGGGGAGGCCCGGATGCTCGTGCGCGCGAGCATGCGGTGGCGCTGGATGGACGTCGCGCGCGGGCTCGACGGTCCCGTGCCGGCCGACGTGCTCGGGGCGCTCGGGTCGCTCGCGGCATGACGGCCGGCCTGCCGCTCGCCGGCCGCGTGGGGGTCGTCACGGGCGCGTCGGCGGGAATCGGCGCCGCCACCGCGCAGGCGCTCGCGGCCGCGGGAATGGCCGTCGTGCTCGGCGCGCGCCGCGCAGACCGGCTCGCCGCGGTCTGCGCCGCCATCGAGGCAGCGGGCGGCCGCGCGCTCGCCGTGCCCACCGACGTGCGCGACGAGGCGCAGGTGGACCGCCTCGTCGACGCCGCCGCGGCGCGCTTCGGCCGGCTCGACGCGCTCGTGAACAACGCGGCCGTGGGTGTCCTCGGCACGGTGGCGGAGGCCGACGCCGCACAGTGGCGGACGACGCTCGAGACGAACGTGCTCGGCGTCGTCTTCGCCACGCGGGCCGCGCTGCGGCACATGCTGCCCCGCGGCGCGGGGGACATCGTCACGATGACCTCGGCCTCGATGCACGGCGGCTGGCCGTACCTGAGCGCCTACGCCGCGTCCAAGGCGGCCGTCGCCGCGCTCGCCCGCAGCCTCCGCGCCGAGGTCGCAAGCCGCGGCGTGCGCGTCATGACGATCGAGATCCATCAGGTCGCGAGCGAGTTCGGCACGCACCTCGATCCGGCGCTGCTGCCGCGCGCGCTCGCCGCGTGGAGGGCCTTGGGCCTCCTCGACCCCGCCGGGGCGGTGCTCGCCCCGGCGGACGTCGCCCGCGCCGTGGTCTTCCAGCTCGCGCAACCCGATCCGGTGAGCGTGCACGACCTCGCGATTCGCCCCCGGACGACCGCCTGACCGCAGGCCTACCCGGCGAGCCGCACGCCCTTGGCCGCGAGCAGCTCGCGGCAGCGCGTGAGCCAGCGAAGCTGCGCCTCGGCCTGGCTCACCGCCGCCTCGTGGGCGAGTCGGCGCGTGAGCGGGGTGTCCGCCTGCGCGGGCTCCTCGTGTACGAGCGCGAGATAGCGGCGGTACTCGACCTCCTGGCGCTCGAGCTGCGCGAGCAGCGCCTCGGCGCCTTCGCGCTCGGCCGCGAGGAAGCGCACGAAGATCTCGCCGCGTAGCGGCGGCGGCCAGCCCGGGCGCCGTGCGAGCCAGGTGGTGAGCGCGCGCTCGCCCCGGCTCGTCAGGCGAAAGAGCCGCCGCAGCCGCGTGCCCCGCGTCTCGTCGCGCCGGGCGGCGAGCCCGCGTCGCTCGAGCTCGTGGAGCAGCTGATAGACCTGCCCGATGTTCGGCTGCCAGAACGGCCCGAGTCGCCGGTTGAATCGCTTGAGCAGCTCGTAGCCGTGCGCCTCACCCTCAGCCAACAACGCCAGCAGCGCATACCTGAGGTGCATGCCACATCCCCCCGTAGCCGGCGCCCGGGTGGTGCGAGGAACGTGCCAGGTTCGCGCGCCCGGCGCGCGCACCGCCGGACGGGGGACGGTGTGGCCGGGACCTGACAGCCTGCGCCGACAGCGCCGCACGCGGCGGGGGCATGCCGAGAACCGTGCCTGACACGTCACGCGTGCCGCCGCGGCGACATGACATCGGGGTTCCCGCCCGATAGCATGGCGAGGTGCGTCTCGGCGCCCTCGACGTCGGCTCGAACTCCATCCATCTCGTGATCGCCGACGTGCACCCCGACGGCCGACTGCAGGTGGTCGACCGGGTGAAGGAGATGGTGCGGCTCGGGCGGCGCACGTTCACGACGGGTCGCCTCGCGCCCGAGACGATGGACCTCGCGGTGCGCACGGTGAAAACGTTCGGGCGGCTCGTCCGCGCCCGCCGGGTCGAGCGCCTGCGCGCCGTCGCGACCAGCGCGGTGCGCGAGGCGCGCAACGGCCCGAGCTTCGTACGCCGGCTAAAGCGCGAGACGGGCATGCCCGTGCGCGTGATCTCCGGCGCGGAGGAAGCGCGGCTCATCTTCCTCGCCGCCCGCCACGCGCTCGGGCTCGACGGGGGCCCGCACCTCCTCGTCGACGTGGGCGGCGGGAGCGTCGAGCTCGTCCTGGTGCAGGACGGGCAGCCGCGGTGGATGCGGAGCCTCCCGCTCGGCGTGGCGCGGCTGAGCGAGCGCTTTCTCGCCGACGACCCGCCGAGCGCGGGCCAGGTCCGCCAGCTCGAGCGCCACCTCGACCAGGCGCTTGGCACGCTGCTCGACCGCGTGCGCCACGCGGGCGTGGTGCGGGCCGTCGGCACGTCGGGCACCGTGAACACGCTCGTCGCGATGGCGCGGGCGGCGCGCGGCGAGGAGGGCACGCGCCTCCACGGCGCCCGGGCCACCGCCGCCGAGATCCTGCGCCTGCGCCGGCGCGTGCTCGCCGTGGGCCCGGTCGAACGCGGCGAGCTGCCCGGCATGGATCCCAAGCGCTCCGACCTGATGCCGGCGGCGGCCGTGCTCGTGGGCTTCATCCTCGAGCGCGGAGGCATCGACACCATCACCGCGTGCACCTGGGCGCTGCGCGAGGGCGTGCTGCTCGATCTCGCCCGGCACGGACGCGGCCGCGCGGCCACGGCGGCGGAGGTGCGCCGGCGCTCCGTCGAGGCGCTCGCGGGCGAGGGGGCGGCGCACGGCCGCCAGGTGGCGCGGCTCGCCCTTGCGCTCTTCGACGCGCTCGCGGGCGACCTCGGCCTGCCGGCGGCGACCCGCGAGCTGCTCGAGTACGCGGCGCTCCTGCACGACGTCGGGCACCGCATCGACCGCGACCGCCACCATCGGCACTCCGCCTACCTCATCCGCAATGCCGAGCTGCTCGGCTTCGAGCCGCTCGAGATCGAGACGATCGCGCAGGTGGCGCGCGGCCACCGCAAGCAGATCCCGCGGCCGTCGGACCCCGAGCTGCGCGCGCTGCCGCCGCGCGCCCGTCGGCACGTGCGCGCGCTCGCGGCGCTGCTGCGCGTGGCCGACGCCCTGGACCGCACCCATTTCGGTGTGGTTAGAGGAGTGCGAGCGACCCGCCAGGGCGGACGCCTCGTGCTCTGGGTCGACCCGGGCGGGGAGAACGCGGAACTCGAGCTATGGGCCGCCGAACGACGCGTGGAGCTGCTGTCGCGGCTGCTGGGCTGCCCGGTGCGGCTTCGGCTCGAGCGCGCGCACCTGCGGGCCGCGCTGCCCGCGCGCGCCGGCCGATGAACCCGTCGCTGCGCAGCCTGCTCACCGAGCCCCATCCCTACCCGGGGCGGCTCATCACCGTCGAGGGCATCGACGGCTCGGGCAAGTCGACGCAGCTCCTGCTGCTCGAGCGCTGGCTCGTCGCCCGCGGCTACCGCGTGCACTTCACCGAGTGGAACTCCTCGCCGCTCGTGCGCCGCTCCATGAAGCGCGGCAAGAAGAAGGACCTGCTCACCCCGACGACGTTCAGCCTGCTGCACGCCGTCGACTTCGCCGATCGGCTCACCTACCAGATCCTCCCGCCGCTCAAGGCGGGGATGATCGTGCTCGCCGACCGCTACGTCTACACCGCGCTCGGACGCGACGTGGCCCGCGGCGTCCATCCCGAATGGGTGCGCGCGGTCTACAGCTTCGCGCCGCGCCCGGACCTGGCGCTCTACTTCCGCGTCCCGATCGAGGTGTCGCTCGAGCGGCTGCTCGCCGGGCGGGCGAAGCTCAAGTACCACGAGGCGGGGATGGACGTGGGGCTCTCGCCCGATCCGGTCGAGAGCTTCCGGCTCTTTCAGAGCCGCGTGCTCGCCATCTACGACGAGCTCACGGCCGAGTTCGGGCTGCCGGTGATCGATGCGACCGCGGAGATCTCCGTGCAGCAGAAGCTCGTGCGGCGCATGGTGGCCGAGGTGCTGCGCGGCTACGCGGGTCCGCGCTACGACGGCCCCGTGGCCGCCAGGCACAACGGCAGGGAGGGCAATGGCGGTCGGCGGTAGGCGCGGCAAGAGCTGGTACGGTCACGGGCTCCCCTACAAGCGGATCGGCGCGCTGCCCGGGCATCTCATCGTCATCGAGGGCACCGACGGCGTCGGCCGTTCGACGCAGATCGAGCTGCTCCGCCCCTGGCTCGAGGTCGAGGGGTACGCGGTGAGCAACACGGGCTGGACGCGCTCGCCGCTGCTCTCCGACACGATCAACGAGGCGAAGGCCGGGCACGAGCTCACGGTGACGACCTTCAGCCTCCTCTACGCGGCCGACTTCGCCGATCGGCTCGAGCACCAGATCATCCCGGCGCTCAAGGCCGGCTTCATCGTGATCGCCGACCGCTACATGTACACGGCCTTCGCCCGCAACGTGGTGATGGGGGCGGACCCCGCCTGGACGCGCGCGCTCTTCGGCATGGCGCTCGTTCCCGACCTGGTGTTCTACCTGCGCATCGACGTCGAGCACCTCGTGCCGCGGGTGCTCGAGGGCAAGGGCATGGACTACTGGGAGTCCGGCATGCACCTCGCGCTCGGCAGCGACATCTTCGACTCCTTCGAGCGCTACCAGCGCCGGCTCATCGCCGAGTACGATGCGCTCGCGCGCGAGTTTGGCTTCGTCGAGATCGACGCCAGGCGGCCGGTCGACGAGATCCAGGACGAGCTGCGCCGGCACCTCGCCGCCTACCTCGAACGGCGGCGCCGGCCGGCGGCCCAGCCGCTCGCCGGCGCGGGGGCCGTCCGCGCGCGCCGGGGACGCTGAGCGGTGGCGCAGCCGTCCGTCGGCATCGTGCTCGCGCCGGACGATCCGGCCGAGGCCGCCGCGCGCGCGGTGGTGCGCTTTCACCTGCGCACCTTCGCCCGGGAAGCGGTCGGCGCGCGCGCCGGGGCGGTCGAGCCGGTGCACCAGCTCCGCGTGGCCACGCGGCGGCTGCGGGCGGCGCTCGAGCTCTTCGCCCCGATCCTCCCGGCGCGCTTTGCCGCCGAAGCGCGTGCCGATCTCGCCGCGCTCGGGCGGGCGATCGGTGCGGTGCGCGACCTCGACGTGCTCGCGCTCGCGGTCGCCGCGCGGGGGCGTCGGCTTGCGCCGGAGCTGCGCGCCGGGCTCGGCCCCCTCGAGCAGGCGCTCGCGGCCCGCCGGGCGGCCGCCCACGACGCGATGCTCGAAGCGCTCGATTCCGCGCGCGGCCGCGCCGTCGTCGCCGCCCTCACGACATTTGCTCGCGGGGCGCCCGCCGCGCGCGGCGTCGCCCTCGGGGCGCTCGCGCCCGAGCTGGTGCAGCCGCTCGTGCGTGCGCTCGTGCGCGCGGGGCGCCGCATCGACGACCGGTCGCCGCCCGAAGCCGTGCACCGCGTGCGCGTGCGCGCCAAGCGCCTGCGGTACGCCCTCGAGACGCTGCGCGGCCTCGGCGGGCGGCGGCTCGCCCGGGTGCTGCGCCGCCTCGAGCGCCTGCAGGAGCTGCTCGGCGAGTATCAGGATGCGGTCACGCAGGCCGCGTGGCTCCGGCGCTGGAGCGAGGAGGCGGACGTGCCGCGGCTCACGCTGCTCGCCACGGGCGCGCTCATCGACCGGCTCGCCCGCCGCGCGCGCCGCCGCCGCGCGCGCTTCGCCCGCGCCTGGCGACGGCTCGACCGCCCGCGGCTCGCGCGCGTGCTTCCCCGCGTCAAGCCCGCGCGCGCGACGCTGCGCCTCGTCGGGAGGTCGGCGTGACCGTCTACCTCGTCCGGCACGGCATCGCGGAGGATGCGCCCCCCGGCGGCGACGACCGCGCCCGGCGCCTCACTGCGCGCGGCAAGGCCAAGATGCGCGAGGCCGCGGCGGGGCTCGCCGCGCTCGGCGTCGAGCCCGACGTGATCCTCACGAGCCCGCTGCCGCGGGCGGCCGAGACCGCAGCGATCGTCGCCAAGGCGCTCGGCGGCCGCCTGGAGCCCGAGCCTCTCGATGCGCTCGCAACCGGCGTGACGGCGCCGGAGGTGCTGCGGGCGCTGCGGCCGTTTGCGCGCCATGCGAGCGTGATGCTCGTGGGTCACGAGCCGACGCTGAGCGCGCTCGCGGCGCTGCTCCTCACCGGCTCGACCGAAGGGGCGGCCTTCGCGCTCCGCAAGGGGGGCGTGATCGCGCTCGAGGTCGAGCAGCTCTTGCCGCCCCGCGGGGCGATGCTCGTCTGGATGCTCACGCCGCGCCAGCTCCGCAGGCTCGCCTCCTGAGCATGGACCGCGCCACGATGCTCGCGCTCATGGACCGGAACATGGCCGAGATGTACCGCGAGATGACGCGGGCGACGCCCGGCGGCTGGATCGTCGAGCGCACGGGGCTCGTCCTCCTGGGCTCACCGGGCGGCTCGGTCACGACGAACATGGCGATCGTCACCGGCGCCGTGTCGGCCGACGTGGTGCGCGCCGAGACCGACCGCTGGTTTCGCAGCCCCGGGCTTCCGTTCAGCGTCTGGACGCGGGCGCACGCCGATGGCGCGCTCGAGGCAGCGCTGCGCGCCGCGGGCTTCTTCCAGGTGACGGAGACGCCCGGCATGGTCTTCGTGCCCGGCGCGGGCCGCCGCGGCGCGCTGCCCGCTGATACGGTGATCCGCCCGGTGGACGACGACGCCGGTCGCGAGGCGTTCGGGGAGATCATGGCGGAGGCCTACGCCGTCTACGGCACGCCGCCGGAGTCGACGCGCGAGAAGTTCGTGCGGCTCGAGAGCGTCGTCGGCCCCACCACGCAGGCCTACCTGGCCGTCCACCGCGGCGAGCCCGTGGCCGGGGCGATCCTCTACCTCTCCCACGGCATCGGCGGCATCGGCTGGGTGGGGACGCGCCCCCGGGCCTTCGGCCGCGGATTCGGCACGGCGGTCACCTGGGAGGTGATCGAGCAGGGGCTCGCGCGCGGCGTGCCCTTCCTGAACCTGCAGGCCTCGCCGATGGGCGCGCCGGTCTATCGGCGCATGGGCTTTACCACGCCGACGCAGTACCACGTGTTCGTGGCGACGGACTGACCGGGGCCCGCGGTCGAGGGGCGCCGCTGCCGAGTTGACCTGACCGCCCGCGGCGGTCTCAAGTGCGCGGATGGTCGTGTCCGCCGCGCGGCGCGGGAGGGTGGGCTCGCAACCGGCCGTCTTCCACGGCTGGTGGATCGTGCTGGTGGCGTTTCTCTGCTTCGCCGTCAACACGGGCCTCATCTTCTACGCCTGGAGCATCTTCCTCGTGCCGCTCGCCACGGCCTTCGGCGGCCACGCGCGGGTGGCGGGCGCGTACTCGACCATGCAGGCGGTCTCGGCGCTCGCCGGGCTCTGGGTCGGGCGCGTGGTCGACCGGCGCGGCGCGCGGCCGGTGGAGATCGCGGGGACGCTGCTCTTGGTGGCGGGCTTCCTCGGCATGTCGCAGGTGCGCACGCTGCCGCAGCTCTACTGCTGCATGGCGGGCCCGATCGCGCTCGGCTCGACGTGCATCGCGGGTCTCCCGAACAACGCCGCGGTCGCGCGCTGGTTCGTGCGCAAGCGCGGCCGAGCGCTCGGCATCTCGACCGCCGGGATCTCGGCCGGTGGAATCGTCTTTGCGCCGCTCGCGCAGTTCCTCACGGTCCGCGTCGGGTGGCGGGCCGCCTACGCGCTGCTGGGTGGGCTCGTGGCCGTGCTGCTCCTTCCGCCGATCCTCCTCTTCATGCGCCGCGACCCGGCCGACCTTGGGCTGCTGCCCGACGGCGAGAGGCCGGGCGGAAGCGCGGGCGATGCGGCGGCCCGCGCGGCGCTCGCGCGCGAGATCGAGCGCTCCGTCCACCCTGCGGCGGCGATGCGGCAGGCGAATTTCTGGCTGATCGCCGCGGCCTTCGCGCTCACCATGGCCGGGCTCTCGAGCGTGCTCCTCTATCAGGTGCCGCTGCTGATCGACCGTGGCATGCCGCCCGAGCGTGCCTCCCTCGTGCTCAGCGCGACGGCAGCCATGGGAGTGGTTGGCAAGCTCGGCTTCGGGGCGCTCCTCGACCGCTTCGATCAGCGGCGGGTGGCGGCCGTGTGCTTCTGCCTCCAGGCCGTGGGCGTGCTGCTGCTCTGGCAGGCCCGCAGCCTCGGCGCGCTCGCCTGCTACGTCGTGCTCTATGGCTACGCGATGGGCGGCAACGCGACGCTGCTCGCGAGCCTCGTCGGCGAGGCGTTCGGCCGGCTCCACTACGGGGCGATCAGCGGCCGGCTCACGCCGTTCGTGGTCGTGGCGCAGGGGCTGGCGGTGCCGGCAACCGGCTGGCTGCGCGACCGCACCGGGAGCTATGGACCGGCGCTCGCGCTCGACGTGGCGGCGGCGCTCCTCGCCGCGGCGGTCGTGCTCCGGATGCAGCTTCCGCCGCGGCGCATCTTGCACGAGCCGGCGCCTTCGCATACGTAGCCGGGCGCGTGCAGGGGCTCGTCATCCGCTGGCTCGTGAGCGCGCTCGCGCTCTGGCTCACGAGCCTCGTCGTCAAGGGCATCGAGGTGCACGGCGTGGGGGCGCTCTTCTTCGCGGCGGCGACGATCGGCATCCTCAACGCGATCGTGCGCCCCGTCATCCTGCTGCTCACGCTGCCGCTCAACGTGCTCACGCTCGGGCTCTTCACGCTCGTCGTCAACGCGGCGATGATCAAGCTCGCCGCCGACGTGGTGCGCGGCTTCGAGGTGCGCTCGTTCTGGTCGGCGCTCGGCGGCTGGCTCCTGCTGTCGCTGTTTACCTTCTGCATCAACCTGCTCATCGGCGAGAACGGCCGCATCGAGGTGGTGCGCATCCGCCAGATCGTCCGCTACTGATGCGCTACGCCTACACGCCCGCGCAGCTCGCCTGGCGCGACGAGGTCCGCGCGTTCGTCCGCCGTCACGTCACCGAGGCGCTGCGCGCCGAGATGCGTGCCGCCGGCAACGAGGGCGACGGGCCGCTCGCGCGCGAATTTCACCGCCGGCTCTTCGAGAAGGGCTGGTGGGGCGTGGGCTGGCCGAAGGAGCTCGGCGGCCTCGGCAAGTCGGCGGTCGAGCAGTACATCTTCATCGAGGAGATGGAAGCCGCGGGGGCGCCGGGGATGCGCCTCACCGTGACCTCGGTGGCGCCGACCATCCTGCGCGTCGGCACCGAGGCGCAGAAGCGGAAGTGGATCCCGCCCATCCTGCGCGGCGAATACGAGTTCGCGGTGGCGTACTCCGAGCCCGGAGCGGGCACGGACCTCGCCGCGCTCACCACCCGCGCCGTGCTCGACGGCGACGAATGGGTGATCAACGGCCAGAAGATGTGGAACACGGGCGCGCACACCGCCACCCACAACTGGGTCGCCGTGCGCACCGAGCCCGAGGCGCGCAAGCACCAGGGCATCTCGATGATCATCGTGCCGATGGACCGCCCGGGCATCACGGTACAGCCCATCTGGACCATGTCGAACATCCGCACCAACGCCGTGTTCTTCGACGACGTGCGGGTGCCCGCCGATCACCTGATCGGCGAGCGCGGCATGGGCTTCTACTACGCGATGATGGCGCTCGACTTCGAGCGCATTCAGCTCGGCTCGGTGGGGCTCCTGCGGCGGCTGCTCGAGGAGCTCAAGGTCTTCGTGCGCCGGGCGCGGCGCGACGGGCGGCCGCTCGGCGCGGTGCCCTGGGTGCGCCGGGCGCTCGCCGAGCTCGAGATGCGCGTCGAGGTGGGGCGCCAGCTCGGCCTGCTCAACGCCTGGCTCATCGACCAGGGGCAGGTGCCGACGAAGGAAGGGTCGATGGCGAAGGTCTACGTGACCGAGCTCAACGCGCACTTCGCGAGCGTCGGCCTCGACATCCTCGGCGCCGCGGGCGCGCTCGCGCCCACCGACCCGGCCGCCCCGCTGCACGGGCGGCTGCAGTGGCTCTACACGATCGCCCCGATGCAGCGCTTCGGGGGCGGGACGAACGAGATCCAGCGCATCATCATCTCCGATCGCGGCCTCGGGCTGCCGCGGAAATAGGCGCCGATGGACCTGGGCCTCACCCCCGAGCAGCAGACCGTGCAGCAGGAAGCGCGGCGGTTTCTCGCAGCCGAGATCACGCGCGAGCGGCGGCTCGAATGGGACCGCTCGCCCACCGGCTACGATCCGGCGTTCTGGCGCGCGGTCTCGGAGCTCGGCTGGCTCGGCTACGGGCTTCCGGCGGCGCACGGCGGCCAGGGGGCCTCGCTCCTCGACGTGGGGCTGCTGGTCGAGGAGTGGGGGCGTGCGGCGGCGCCCTTCGGGCTCTTCGCGGCGCTCTCGGGCGGCCTCGCGCTGGCGGCCCTCGGTACGCCGGCGCAGCGGCGCGCGTGGCTTCCGGCGGTCGCGCGCGGCGAGAAGATCGTCACGCTCGCGGTGAGCGAGGCCGAGGTGGAGGCCGAGCCGGCGGCGCTGCGCACGGCGCTCACCCGCCGCGGGGGGCGGCTCCGCCTCGACGGCGAGAAGCGCTTCGTGCTTCACGGCGCGCACGCGCAGGCCTTCCTGGTCGCGGCGCGCGACGGGCGGGGCACGTCGGTCGTGGTCGTGCCGGCGGAGGCGGCGGGCGTGCGGGTGACGCCGGTCGAGACCTTCGCCAAGGATCGCGAGGCGACCGTGCGCTTTGCGGGCGTCGTGCTGCCGGCGAGCGCGGTGTGCGGCCGCGCGGGTGCGGCCTGGCCGCGGCTCGAACAGCTCCGCCGCCAGCTCGCGGCGCTGCTGTGCGCCGAGCTCATCGGCGGCGCGGAGGCGGTGCTCGAGATGACGGTGGCCCACGTGAGCGAGCGCGAGCAGTTCGGCGCCAAGCTCGGCACCTTCCAGGCGGTCAAGCAGATGGTGGCGAACATGGCGATCGACCTCGAAGGTGCGCGCCATGTCACCCGTCAGGCGCTCTGGCGACTCGCCGCGCGGCTGCCCGCCGAGCGCGAGGTGGCGATCGCCAAGGCGTGGACGACGCGCGCCTACCGCGACATCACGCTCACGGCACACCAGCTCCACGGCGGCGCGGGCTACGTGGTCGAGCATCCGCTGCACCGCTACACGCTGCGCGCCAAGCACGCCGAGCTGCTCTTCGGCGGCACCGAGGCGTGGCTCGAGGACCTGGCGGATCGGCTGAAGCTCGCGCGGGGGTGAGCCAGGATGTCACGCGAGCCGCGCGCGCTCGCCCATTGTGACCGGTAGCCACATTGACGTATGATGTGGCCACTTTAGCGGAGGCGGCAGGGCCATGGCGAAGGCGCAGATCGGTGTGCGGGAGCTCAAGGACAAATTGAGCGCCGTGCTGGCGCGCGTGCAACGTGGAGAAGCGATCACGGTGACCGATCGGTATCGACCGGTCGCGGTCATCGTTCCTGCCCGGGCCGCGGAGGAGACCGACGCGGTCGTCCGCACGTTGGTGAAAAGCGGCCGGCTCGCGTGGTCTGGCGGCAAGCCCGCCGGCCTCGCGCACGCACCGCGGGTCCGCGGTCGGTCCGTTTCGGACGCCGTGATGGAGGACCGCCGCTGATCCTCTACCTCGATACGAGTGCGCTGGTGACGCTCTACGTGCGCGAGGCGAGGACGGCGGAGACACGGAGCCGGCTCGAGGCGGCGTCCCTGGTTGCTACCTCCAGGGTCGCGTATCCCGAAGCACGGGCCGCGTTCGCGCGCCGCCAGCGCGAAGCGGGCATCACGCGAGCCGCCCTGGCTCGTGCTGTCGCCGCGCTCGATCGCGACCTCGGACGCTTCGTGGTGGTCGAGCTTTCCGCGAAGATCGCCAAGCGGGCCGGGGATCTCGCCGAGACCCGCGCGCTGCGGGGGTTCGACGCCATCCATCTCGCCAGCGCATTGGAGTTGAGCGAACTCACGGGCGTGGTGCCGAGCTTCTGCTGCTTCGATGACCGCCTCCGGCAGGCGGCGTCTGCAGAGGGCCTGCCCATCTGATTGCCTCCGTCACGGTCTTCTTCGGTCGCGACGAGGAGCCGCGCGACGGTGGCGGTAGTCATAGCGGCGGGGAGCGTGGCTCCGCCGGCGAGCCCGCGCGCTCGGGGCAGCACGCCGACCGCGAGCGCGTCGCCCCGCGCTGGCATCGCCGCCCCGGCTTCGAGTACACCATCGCCCATGCGCTTCGGCATTCACGCCGGCCCCCAGGACTGCTCGATCGACGAGCTGCGCCGCCTCTGGCGCTTTGCCGACGAGCGAGGCTTCCACTGGTGCTCGGTCTGGGACCACCTCTATTCGGTCTCCGAGCCCACCAACCCGGCGAAGCCTGCCTTCGAGGCGGTGGCCACGATGGCCGCGCTCGCCTGCGAGACCCGCCGCGTGCGGGTGGGCTGCCTCGTCTTCGCGCTGCCGTACCGCCCGCTCGGCGTGCTCCTCAAGGCCGCGACCACGATCGACCACCTGAGCGGCGGGCGCTGCGAGCTCGGGCTCGGGATCGGCTGGAACGCGGTCGAGTTCCAGGCCTTCGGGCTCCCGCTGCTCCCGATCCCCGACCGCCTCGACCAGCTCGAGGAGAGCGCGGCGGTGCTGCGACGGCTCTTCGACGGCGAGCGGGTGACGCTCCACGGCAAGCAGGTCCGCCTCGACGACGCGCTCTGCGATCCGCGGCCCCTGCAGCCGCGGCTGCGGCTCTGGATCGGCGGGCAGGGCGAGAAGCGTCTGCTCCGCATCGTCGCGCGGCACGCCGACGGCTGGAACGTCGCCTTCGTCTCGCCCGAGGTCTACGCCGCGCGCAACGCGACCCTCGACCGCTGGTGCGAGCGGGAGGGGCGCGACCCGCGCGCGGTCATCCGCTCGGTGAACGTCGGGCTCGCGCTCGGTGCTGATCCGGGGGCCGCGCGGCGGCAGGAGGAGAACCTGCGGCTCATGTTCGGCGGGCTCGTCGACTTCGTCCGCCCCGGCATCATGGTGGGCACCCCGCAGCAGGTGATCGACCGCATCGGCGAGTACGGACGCGCGGGCGCCGAGTGGATCATCCTCGCGCTGCGGGCGCCGTTCGACTTCGACGGGCTCGAGCTGTTCGTGCGCGAGGTGATGCCCGCGTTCGCCTGAAGCGTTACTGCAGGGGCGACCACGGCGCGCAGCGGAGCAGCTTCGACTCCCAGCGGTCGCGGTACCTGAGCCCCGCCTCCATCCACCCGCCGCGCTGCGCGCCCTGCTCGCCCTGGCGGAGCAGCGCGGCAAAGCGCGGCCAGTCGTCGAGGCGCTGCAGCAGCACGACCTCGTGGTGGCGGCCCGTGCCGGGCGCGACGACGAGGCAGCCGACGACCGTGAGCATGCGGCTCGCCTGGGTCTGCGGGTAGTAGATCGCGCCGAGCGCCGCGACGTACTCCTCGAGCTTGCCGGGGTAGGGCCAGCCCGTGTCGTGGAGGTAGATCGCCGGCGGGCCGCCGGCGGGGGCGGGCGGGGCGGCGAGGTCGATCGCCTGGAGCGGCGACCAAGGTGCCGGCAGCATGATCTTCGCCGTCACCTCGCGCCGCAGTGTCCACGCGAGCCGGTCCCACTCGCGCCACCGGGGCTCGCCGCGCCGCGCGACGAGCCGCCCCCACGCCGCCCAGTCGCGCACGGCGGTGAGCGTGATCGCCTGGTAGCTCGCGCTCGTGCCGTGGGCGATCTCCCAGTACCAGCAGAGCCGTGCGTCGCCGTCCGCCTCGACGAGCGGCTGCCACACCGTGCGCACCGCCTCCGCGAACGCCTCGAGCTTGCCGCCCACCACGTCGTGGGTCTCGTGCACGTAGAGCATGTCAGCGAAACCTCGGCATCACGCGCGTCGCGAACAGCTCGATCGAGCGCAGCACCTTCGCGTGCGGGATGCGGTCGGCCTGCATGAGGCAGATGAGATGGTCGAGGCCCGCCGCGCGGTAGCGCTCGACCTTGCGGATCACGTGGTCGACGTCGCCCACGATCACCATGTCCTCCGCGTCGAGGTCCTCGAAGGTGCACTCGTTCTTCATCATCTTGACGATGATCGGGTACTCGCGCGCGATGAGATCGCGGTACGGCGTGCTGCGGATCTCCTCGGCCGCATGTGCGCGCTCCATGCCGCGGCCGCCCGGGTCGGTGAAGCCGCCGAGCACGCGGAAGGCGTAGAGCAGGTAGTTGATAGCCGCCTCGGCGCCGCCGTTGGCGATCGCCTCGGCCTGCGTGTCGGCCACGTGGACGATGGTGAATGCGCCGACGCGGTCGTTGACGACCTTGCCGACCGGCTTCGCGTGCGCGAGCGCGGCGCGATAGGCGCGCACGCGCTCGGCGAGCTGCGGGACGCTCACGAAGATCGTGAGCCCGAGGATGCCGATGCCGTTGCGGCCGGCGATCTCCCACGACTGCGGGCTCGTCGCCGCCATCCAGATGGGCGGGTGGGGTTTCTGCAGCGGCTTCGGCACGATGCTGCGCGGGGGAATGCGCACGAACCGCCCGTCGTGCGCAAACGGGTCCTCCGTCCACATCCGCGGGATCAGCTCGAGCGACTCCTGCCACATCTCGCGCGACTGCTCGGTGTCGATCTCGAAGCCCGCCTGCTCGTACTGGCTCGAGCGGCCGGTGCCGAACTCGACCCGCCCGTCGGACAGCAAGTCGAGCGCCGCCACGCGCTCGGCGACCCGGATCGGGTGGTTGAACTTCGCGGGCAGGAGCACCACGCCGTGGCCGATGCGGATGCGCGTCGTGCGCTGGGCCACGGCGGCGAGAAAGACCTCGGGCGCGGAGCAGTGCGCGAACTCGGTCAGGAAGTGGTGCTCGACGGCCCAGACCGTGTCGAACCCGAGGCGGTCGGCGAGCGCGATCTGCTCGAGGGCCTCGTGATAGCAGCGGTGCTCGCTGCGCTCGTCCCAGGGCTTCGGCATCTGCAGCTCGTAGAGCAGGTCGAACTTCATCGCGGCCCTCCGTCCCCGCTCTATGCTGTACTCGGCTCGGTCGAGGCAATAGATTGCGGGCGCGATGGCCGAGTACGCGATGCCGCGCTGCGACGAGCCCTTCGACTTCCGCCGCCAGGCGGCGACCTACGCGTGCTTTCGCCCCGACTACGCACCGGCGCTCTACGAGGCGATCGCGGCGCGCACCGGCCCCGGGGCGGGCCGCCTCGCCCTCGACCTCGGCTGCGGCCCGGGCCTCGTCGCCGGCGCGCTCGCGCGCCGCGGCTGGCGGGTGGTGGGCGCGGACTTCTCGGCGCCGATGCTCGCCGAGGCGCGGCGCACGGGCACGGGCGCGGGCTGGGTGCAGGCGCGGGCCGAGGCGCTGCCGCTGCGGGCGGGCGCCGTCGCGCTCGTCACCTGCGGGACGGCTTTCCACTGGTTCGCGCCCGCCCCGACGCTCGCCGAGATGGCCCGCGTCCTCGCCCCCGGCGGCTGGGCCGCGATCTTCTGGCAGTTCCCGGCGCCGGGCGATCCGTCGATGACGCTGCTGCGCGAGGTGTTCGACGACCTCGGCATCGCCGCCCCCGATGTGCTCTTCGCCCCGCCGGCGCCGCTGCCGCCCTTCGCGGGCTCGGCGTTCGTCGCCGAGCCGCCGCTTCTCTTCGCGGCCGAGCACGCGTTTACGCCCGAGGCGCTCGTGGGCTGGGTGGGGACGCTCGAGTGGGTGCGGCGGGCGGCGGGTTCGCGGCACGGCGAGGTGCTCGATGCGCTGCGCGCGGTGCTCGCCGCCCGCGGCGTTCAGGGCGTCGTCCAGCAGACGCACCAGCACCTCTTCCTCGCCCGCCGCGGGGCGGGGGCCTGAGGGCCGGCGAAGCACGGCGCCGGCGCCACCGACGCCTCACTGCAGCAGCTCGTACGGCCCGCCCCGCTCGAGCGCGCGCTGGTATGCCGGCCGCGCGTGGATCCGGTCGAGGAACGCCATCAGTCGCGGCCGGCTCGCGTCGAGACCGCCGCGCGCCGCGGCCGCCTCCAGCGGGAAGCTCATCTGGATGTCGGCGGCCGTGAAGTCGCTGCCCGCGAACCACACGTGCTCTTCCAGTGCACGTTCCATGAAGTCGAGGTGGAGCGCGATCTGGGGCTCGATGAACGAGGTGCGGGCGCGCCGGGCGATCGCACGCGCAATCGGACGAACGACAACCGGCATCGGCGCCGTTTCGACTCGGCTGAACACGAGCTTGAGCAGCAGCGGCGGCATGGCCGAGCCTTCGGCGTAGTGGAGCCAGTAGGTGTAGCGCAGCCGTTCGGGCGTGCCCGCTGCCGGAACGAGTCGGCCCGCCCCGTAGCGGCCCGTGAGGTACTCGATGATGGCTCCGGACTCGGCGAGGGTGACGCCGTCGTCGGTGATGATGGGAGCCTTGCCGACGCTCGCCCACCATAGCACCAGACGAGGCCCGTTAGAGCCGGATGCGGATTCCCCGACGCCCGAGCGCGACCGAGAGCCAGCAGAGCGCCGTCGTGGTGGCGGCGATCGCAACCATCCCCGGCACGAAGGCGAGCCGCCGCCAGCCGGGGAACACGAGCCACGCGGGATAGTAGACGAGGAGGTACTGCAGCACCCACGCCGAAAGCGCGAACTGGCCGGTGGCGACGAGCGGGCGCGGCAGCCGGCCGGTGCGCGCCTCGAGCGCGGCGGCCGCGGCGACGCCGGCGGCCGAGACCGCCGTCGTCAGGGCCACGAAGCTGCTCGTCCCGAGCAGCTTGTTGAACGGGATGCCCGCTGCATACAGGGCCACGGCGAGCGCGCCCGCCGCCGCGCTCACGAGCGTGCCGCGGCGCACGAGCGCGCGGCGCGGGTCGTTGCCGAGGGCGGCGCGCCCGACCAGCAGCCCGGCGAGCGTGAGCGGCACGAAGGCGAGGGCGGCATCGGGGCTCCCGTGCACCTCGCTGTTCCAGGCGCCCGAGTACGGACCGAGCAGCGCGATCGCCACCGCGGCGACGAGCTCGTCGGGCATATCGGCGAGCGCCGTGGCCGCGAGCCCGCCGAGGGCGAGGGTCTGGAGCACGCCCCAGCGCAGCCCGAAGCGCAGCGCGCCCACGCTGTCGAGGAGCATGCCGAGCAGCATGAGGAGCACGAAGCGGCGGGTGGCGTCGAGCCGGGCCTGCACGGGCGAGCGGCCCGCGGCGCCGCGATTGCGCAGGAAGAGGACCAGCGAGACCCCGACGAGGAACTGGAACGCGGGGGCCGGGAGATCGAAGAGGCGCAGCACGTCGCCCTGGTTGTGCGCGAGCGTGGCGGGGACACGGCGGAGGAAGACGTTCACGCAGTTGGCCGCGAGCATGGCGACGACGGCGAGCCCGCGGCAGGCGTCGATGCAGGCGAGGCGGGGCGGCCGCGCGGTGGTGTCCGGGTCAGAGGCCGTGTCGGTGGAGGAAGGGGCGCACGGCGGCGAGGAAGCCCGCGGGATTGTCGCCCATGACCGAGTGCCCGGCGCCCGGCACCTCGACGACCCGGCTCCCGGCGAGCGCGCGCCGGAAGCGCTCGGCACCGTCGCGGGTGAGAATCGCGCTCTCCGCCCCGCGCACGAGCAGCGTCGGGCAGCGGATACGCCCGACCGCCGCCCACAGCGCTTCCACGCCTTCGACCGCCGCTCCCATCGCCGGGTCGAACCGGTACGTCCAGCGCCCCTCGGGCGTCTCGCGCATGCCGTGGCGCAGCCGCGCACGGATGTTCTCGAGCGTGCGCCGCGGGTTGAACCGGTGCGCCAGCGCCACCGCCTCCTCGAAGGAGGCGAAGTCGCGCGTGGCGAGCTGGGCACGAATCGCCTCGGCGCCTGCCGGCGCCACCGTCGGCACGACGTCGACGACGACGAGCCCGCGGACGCGCTCGGGGTGCGCGGCGGCGAACGCGATCGCGTTGAGCCCGCCCAGGCTGAGAGCGACGAGCGTGGCTTCCGCCCAGCCCACGCGGTCGAGGAGGGCGGCGACGTCGCCCACGAAATCCGCGCGGCGGTAGCGGCCCGGCGGCGCCCATTCGGTCTCGCCGTGCCCGCGCTGGTCGAGGGCGATCACGTGGTGGTCGCGGGCGAGCTCCGGCGCCACCTCGTCCCAGGAGTGCGCGGTCTGTGCGCCGCCGTGGAGCAGGAGCAGCGGCGGACATCCGGCGGCGCCCCAGTCGAGCCAGTGGAACCGGAGCCCGCCGAGCACGGCCCACTCGTCGCGCGGCATCGTCATGGTCGGCTTCACGCCTAACCCGGGCGCACGCGTGTGTCCAGGCGCGCGGGCCGTTGAGCAAATTTGAACGGCGCGGTCTGGGAACGAGCGGGTACACGCCGGTGCGCCGGCACGGAACGGCGGTTCGTTCGCATCCCAAACCGCCGCTCGAGACAGCCGGCAGCACCGAGGCACGTCGGTTGCAGTAGACGCTGCGCAATGCCCGAGGGTGCGCGACCGCTGCATCTCCGCGCGGTGCCCCGTCGCCAGGACGAGGCGCCCGCTCCGGCGCCGGTGGAACCGACGCCGGCCGTGGCGCGCGCGGCAGCGGCGATCGAGCGCGCGCTCGACGCGCGGGCGGGTCTGGTCGTGCTCCTCGGCGAGGCAGGCAGCGGCAAGACGGTGCTGCTCGGCCGCCTGCGCGACGACCTCGCCGCCCGCGGCCGAACCGTGCTGCTCGCGCCTGTTCCGGACGACCCCGAGGCCGTGCTCGCCCAGGTGCTCGCCGCGCTCGGCGAGAAGGTCGAAGGCCAGGTGCGCACGCGGCGTCGGCGGCTGCGCGAGCTGCTCGCCGCCTGCGGGGGCGCGGTGATGCTCGTGGACGACGCCCACGCGCTCGGCGGTGCGACGCTCCTAAGCCTCGCGGCACTCGCGTCGGGCCGCGGGAGGAGCGCGCTCCAGCTCGTCCTCGCCGGCGAGCCCGAGCTTGCCGTGCGGCTGCGCGAGGTGCGGGCGGTTGCCGTCCGCATCGAGCCGCTTGCCGCGGCGGAGGTCAGGGCGTACGTCGCCCGGCGCTTCCCGCCCGCCGATGGCGCACCGACCGTGTTCACGCCCGGCGCCCTCGACCTGATCGCGCGCATGAGCGGGGGAGTGCCGCGCGCGATCGACGCGCTGTGCGCTGCGAGCCTCAGGGAGGCGTCGGCGCACGGAGACGGATGGGTGACGCCGGGCATCGTCCTCGGGGTCTGGCGAGCACGCAAATCGCAAGCGCAGCTGCCGCAAGCGACATCGCCGCCGCGCCGCCGCTGCCGCGGGGCGGTACTGCTCGTGTCGCTGGCCTTCGCGATCCTGCTCCTCGCCCTCGGTCGCACGCCCCGGCAGGCGCCGCCGCCGCGCGTGTCCCCGCGGCCCGCCCTGGTCGCGACCCCGCCGATGGCGTCGCTTTCGAGCGATCCCGTGAGCACTCCGCGCTCCGAGCCCCGACCCTTCCCGCGGGAGGTCGGCCCAGGGCAGTGGAGCGTCCAGGTCGCCGCCGTGCGCGATGCGGCGGCCGCGAGCCGCGCGCGCGAGACGCTCGCCCGCCGCGGCCTCGCGGCGGTGGTCGCGCCTGGCCTTGTTGGGGGCACGACGTGGCATCGGGTGCTCGTCGGCCGGTACGCGACGCGCGCCGATGCCGAGCGCGCGGCGGCGACGCTCGGTGCGGTGCCCTAGGAGCCTGTCCGAGTAATCGACGCAAGCGAGGCGGCGAAGGGGCGAGCGAGAGCGGCAAGCGCAGCGACGACCGAGGAGGCGTAGCTCGAGCTACGCCGCACGAGGGAGGAGCGAGCACGCCGCTCGCAGCCGTCCCTTCGCCGCCGTAGCCGGAGCATTACTCGGACAGGCTCCTAGTTCAGGCGGCTCGCGCCCCGCTCCGTCCCGGCAGGATCTCGTAGAGCGCTCCCAGCAGGTCGGTCGTGGTGACGATGCCCCGAAGCTCGCCCGCCGCATCGACCACGAGGACGCAGTCGGTGCGGTGGAACGCCACGATCGCCACCGCGTCGCGCAGCGGCAGGTCGGGCGGTGCGAGCAGCGGCGGCAGCATGACGGCGCCCACGGTCGACGCCTCGCCCGCGCCGCGCGCGACCGCGCGCAGGAGGAGCCGGTCGGTGACGACGCCAACCGGGCGCCCTCCGTCGGCGACGACCAGGTGGTGGTAGTCCTGCGCGGCGAGCAGGTCGAGCGCGTCGACGATGCGACAGTCGCGGCCGAGCGTGGTCACGGCAGTCGTCATGATGTCGGCAAGCGTGAGGCGAGGCCGGGTCGGCGGGGCGCTGGCCTGGCGGTCCGTCATGGGCGACGGAGGAAGCAGATGCCGTGCCAGTCGTGCGCGGGAGGGGGCGGGCCCTGCGCTTGCGCCTGCGCCGTCGCCGACGCTCCAACCGGACGACGCGGCGTGAACGGCGGCGTCGTCGATGCAACGCTCGCGCACGGCCGCGTTGCCGGCTGCGGGCGCGACTTGCTAAGCGGGCGATGATGGAGGGTGGTCCCACGGATGCCGTGCGGGCGGTTCGCGTGGCCGTCTCCCCGTACCTCTTTCGCGGCATGCTGCTCTCGATGGCCGTAGTCGCGGTGGCGCTGCATCGGGCGACCGGGAGCCGCGATCTCGCCTGGCGCTTCGCCAAGGCGCGGGCGCGCACGCTCGCGTGGATGCTCGGCGTGGACGTCGAGGTCCACGGCCGCGAGCACCTCGCCTCGGGCGGACCGTTCGTGTTCACCCCGAACCACCAGAGCCATCTCGACATCCTCGTGCTGCTCGGCTTCTTGCCCGGGCAGACGCGGTTTGCGGCCAAGCAGGAGCTCTGGCGGCATCCGGTGATGGCCGCCGTGCTCGACACGCTCGGCATGGTGCGGATCGATCGCGAGCATCCCGAGCGCGCGATCGAGGCCCTGCGGCGCGAGGCGCAGCGCGATCACTCGCTCGTGATCTTCCCCGAGGGCACCCGCAGCCGCGATGGGCGTCTCGGGGAGTTCAAGAAGGGCGCCTTCGTCACCGCGATCGAGCTCGGGCTGCCCGTCGTGCCGGTCGTCTGCCGCGGTACGCGTCGGCTCATGCCCCGGGGCAGCCGGCTTGCCGTGGCGCCCGGTAAAGTCGAAATCGTGATCGAGGCGCCGATCCCGACCACGGGCTTGAGCTATGCCGATCGGGTGGCGCTCGCAGCGCGCGCGCGCGAGGCCGTGCTGCGCCACCACACGGGCTGGTGAGGCGATGGTGGTGCGCCAGCGCCCGTTGCCACGCCGTCGCCGCCCGCGCTAGAAGGCCGCGATGCGAGCGCTGCGCTGCCGGGGCCCGGGCGACCTCGTCCTCGAGGAGGTCGAGCGGCCGCAGCCCGGGCCGGGCGAGGTCGTGGTGCGGGTGCGCCACTGCGGCATCTGCGGCTCCGACCTCCACTGGTACCACGGCCAGATGGTGGTGCCGGCCGTGTGCCCCGGGCACGAGATCGCCGGCGAGGTGGCGGACGTGGGTCCCGGGGTGAGCGGGCTTAGGGCCGGCGATCGCGTGGCGGTCGAGGGCATCGTGTCGTGCGGGACCTGCCGCTACTGCGCCGCCGGCACCTATCATCACTGTCCGACGATCGGCATCGTCGGCATGACCGTGCCCGGCGGGTTCGCCGACTACATCAAGATGCCCGCGCGCCACTGCTTCCCCACGCCGGCCGGCGTCGACTTCGCCACCGCGGCGCTCTCCGAGCCGCTCGGGGTCGCGGTGCACGGCGTGCGCATCGCCGGGCTCGGGATCGGGGAGCGCGTGCTCGTGCTCGGCGCGGGCACGATCGGGCTCATGGCGGTGGTGGCCGCGCGCGCGGGTGGGGCGGGCGAGATCGTGGTGACGGCCCGGCGGCCGCAGCAGCGCGCGGCGGCGCTCGCGCTCGGCGCCGACCGGGTGCTCGACCCCGACGACGCCCCCGCCCTGCAGGCGCTCGCGCAGGAGTCGCCGATCGACCTCGTGCTCGAGACCGTGGGCGGCGAGGCCGACACGCTCGAGACGGCCGTGATGGCATGCCGGCCGGGCGGGCGGGTGTGCGTGCTCGGCGTCTACACGAAGATGCCGCTGTTCCCGGCGCTCTTCGTGCTCGTGAAGGAGCTCGTGGTGCGCGGCTCGATGGTCTACAGCCGCAGCGGCGCGCGCGCGGACTTCGAGATCGTCGAGGATCTCCTCGCCCGCCGCGGCGCGGAGATCGGCCGCACCGTGATCACGCACCGCTTCCCGCTCGAGGCGATCGGCGAGGCCTTCCGCACGGCAGCCGACAAGACCACCGGGTCGATCAAGGTGACGATCGCCGTCTGATGGTTCCCCTCCTGCGCCTCACCCACGTCGGCATCTGCGTCTCCGACCTCGAGCGCTCGCTGCGCTTCTACCGCGACCTCCTCGGCTTCCGGCAGGAGCACGAGCTCGAGGTCGCGGGGGAGCCGAGCGACACGCTGCTCGGCCTCGAGGGGGTGGCGCTGCACGCCGTCTACCTGACGCGCGACGGCGTGCGCATCGAGCTCCTGCGCTTTGCGAGCCCGCCGCCGCCGCCGCGGCACGGGCGGGCGATGAACGAGCCCGGGCTCACGCATCTCTCCTTCCGCGTGGCCGACCTCGACGCCACGCTCGCCGCGCTGCGGGCCGCGGGCGAGCGGGTGCTCGACGAGACCTTGATCCGCATCCCCGCGGCCGGAGCCGCGGCGTGCATGGTGGTGGACCCCGACGGTCAGCGGATCGAGCTCGTGCAGGCGCCGGGCGATCCGGCGGCGCCGCCCGGCGCCGGCTAGGAGCCTGTCCGAGTAATGCTCCGGCTACGGCGGCGAAGGGACGGCTGCGAGCGGCGTGCTCGCTCCTCCCTCGTGCGGCGTAGCTCGAGCTACGCCTCCTCGGTCGTCGCTGCGCTTGCCGC